>MDTE01087233.1_pt1 | contig 14767 bp, 8 predicted proteins | sample 811231 | NCBI WGS metagenome assembly MDTE01 (sample SAMN05326651, study PRJNA326480) | marine metagenome | isolation source: seawater | place: Indian Ocean: Red Sea | collected 2010 | reverse complement strand
GACGCCTCTGCGGACGGCTCCAATCCGGCTTGCTCAAGTCGCCTGACCACAAAATAGTCAATCGCGTTCTTGCCTTTCGGAACTTCCGGCTGCACGGGTGGCTGAAAAGACCAGTGTCCCTTCCACACGGCGCCATTTTCAACCCACTTCGTTAATAGGCCGATTTGTTTCGGTGTGAGCGAGCGGTTCGAATCCGCTGGCGGCATGCGTTCGTCGCTGTCGTTGCTCACCACGCGTCGAATCAGTTCGCTGGCGTCGACGTTGCCTGGCGCGACCACCGTTGTTCCATCGAGATTTCGAAACAGGCCCTCCTTCGTGTCTAGCCGAAGCTCAGCTTCCCGCGCCCCTTCGTCTGGGCCGTGGCAGTGGTAACAGTTGTCGCTCAGTATCTGGCGAATGTCACGAGCAAAGTCAATCTCCTCCGCACTTGCCATCGCCGCGGTTGCGAACAGGAAACACGTGCTGAGAAATGGTGAAAAGCGGGGCATGTTAATTGTTAGGCTCGCATGGCTGGTGTGCTGATAGTACGTGCATTCTAGCATGTGGCGGCAGGATCAGGTGTTTGGGTTCCGTTGCCGTTTATGCACCACCTTTTGCCATGGCAATGATGTGCAAGTGTAACGTTTGTTGACTGGGGTCTGGTTCAGGCCGGTGACAGGATCCCGGCAGCGTGAGCTGCCGACGCATCGACGTTTGCCTGCCAGATGACTGGTGATCAGTACCGGCGGACGTTGGAGATGCGGATTTCGCCAATCTGACCAAAGAAATTACCCCGGCCTAGCCAGTTGAATCCACCGCCGTAGCGGGCATAACCAGTGAGGCGACTCCCAATACTGAACTGTGCATCGTGCTTGCGGTTGTTGACAAGTTTGCGGCCGTCCGGAGTTTTCATTTGCCAGATAAGTTTGCCGTCCAGGAAGAGTTGGTGCTGATTGTTTTGGTAGGAAAACTGCCAGGCGACATGGTGCCATTCGGTGTCACGGATGCCTGCGTCGGCGGCAGCACCCACGATGCCCTGGCGACGCTTCCACGGATGCAGATCCATGAGGGCCTGATCCGGATCCGTACCGAGGAAGTGCACGCCCGGCGCCATGCTGCCGTCGGGTGAATCGTGATCGGAGAGGTACAGCTCCCAGACGCCCCGTTTGCTGTTGTCGTAGGTGCCGCAAATGTGGCCGAAGTCGAAGTGCCTGCCGCCCATGTTTTTAGAATAGTGACTGAAACGGCCGCCGCGTTTGACCCAGGCCTCCACAGTCCACGCATCTGTGCAGGTGCGCAGATCGATCTTATTACTATGCTGTGGGCCGACGAACCCGTTTTCACCGCCGCCGATAAGATTCGGATAAAGTCCCCAGCCAGTCCGCGGCTGACGCTGGTCGCCGGTCATGTTCACCCACGTCAGCGTCAGCGTCTCATCGCCCATCAGGTCCGGGATGAGTTTGCCGCTGGGGCCTTGCCAGTCCCATAACGCCACGGTGTGTTTGTCCGGTGAAATTCGGCGCAGCGTTCCAGGCACGACTTTCAAGGCCAGGTCGACGTGATCGGTCTGGCCGCGGGCATCACGCGCCTGGATACGTAATGGTGTGGTGGAAATGGCACGCGGTATCCCCTGCAGTTTGCCGGTGGCTGCGTCGAGCGTGATACCCGCGGGGAGCGCACCAGACAGGATCTGCCAGCGCACCGCTGCGCCCATGTGTTCGGCCTGTAACGTCTGTCGGTACATGAGGCCCACGAAGGCCGAGGGAAGTGATGCGCTGAGAATCCGTCCGCCTCGTACTTGAATCGTGAACGTCTGTTCGTCCTTGTTTCCAGCGGAATCGGTGGCGGCGATTCGGAAATCCCGCGAGCCTGTCGGCCCGGTAGTTGTTCCGTGAAGAACGCCTGTAGCGCGGTCCAGCATCAGCCCGGCGGGCAGACGCCCACCGACCACTTGCCAGGTAATTACACCGACGGCCGCGTCCACTGCAAGTTCAGCGGAATACGGCACCTGAAGCCCTGCGACGGGCAGTTTGCTCTCGATGATGCTCAACCGATCCGCAACCGGATAACGCATGATTTTCGAGATCCGCAGCTCATCGATCTCACCTGCGAAGTTGCCCTTGCTGATCTGAAACGGCGGATCCTGGGAGTGGAGAAAGCCGCCGACCTGGAAGGGGATATCGCACCGCTCCATTCGTCGGGGCCTCGGCACGGCCCATTTCCAGAAGAGCTTTCCGTCGAGAAACAAAAAGTGCGTTTGATCGGCATCCCGGAATTGCCAGGCGACGTGGTGCCAGTTCCGATCCGAGATCGCAAGCTTTTGAATGGTGGTGCCCTTGCCATAGTACGGAAACGCGGAGCCGCTGGCGAGCAATCGTCCTGAGGGGACCAGCCGGTCCTTCTTCTGCCAGTTGTGCAGCGAAAAGTTCCAGCCGCTGCGTTTGCCGTGAGGGAGACTGAAGCCTTCCTCATCCGTGCCGCAGATGTTGCCATACGTGTTTCCCCAGTCCTGGCGAAACACGCCCGTATAACGTACCCAGGCCTCCACCGTGAACGATCCGAGACACGTTCGCAGCTCGAGCTTGTCGTTGTTGATGGGGCCGATCAGGATGTTGGCGTCATCGCTGGTCCGCACGAATTTTGCCGTAGCTCCGAACCCGTGACGTTCGCCCCATAATGCCTGCTTGTGAGCACGCAGGGTTATTTCCGGATCGCCACACGCGTCTCGTGCTTCGTTGCCTGTTCCCTCGTCGAAGTGGTATAGCGCCACCGTGTGCTCGTCGGGTGTGAACGGACCGGCTGAGATATTATCCGCCGCGCCGGACGGTGCAGAGAAGGCCAGAGTGAATCCACTTATCACGATCAGAAGCCAAGGACGCATGTCATACTCCACGGATTCAAATTCAGGGCACGGGACATGTGACTGCATGAATGAAGTCACCAATGGGGCAGGATGCGAAGTATGTTTCCGGACGAACAGAACTGAAAGTACCCGTAGGGAATGGCGATTCAAGGGGTGTGGTAGTGCAGCGTGGTCAGGTAACGGCCTCAGTAAGGTTCCTGGTTGCCTGCGCCTTTGGTGGATCGGCTTGGTCCGTCGCAGGCGTGGAACTTGTGTCGCACGGTGCTAATTACCGTAAGGAGGTGGTGGGTTGCCTCAGCGCGGGTGGTCTCTCGTGTTGGATTCATGCGGATCGGCGGGGTTGCTGTTGGTTACGACACTCGGCGCGGGGCTTTCGTTCACGTTCAAGCGGAAGACGTCGGGGCGGGCATAGTGGCCTGATACGTCGAAGTCGTATTTTCCGCGAACAACTTCATCCAGGTCCAGGTTGGCTGTCAGAATACAAGGCCCTTCGTAGTGTGGACCTGCCAGAACCTGTCCTAGCGGATCGATGATGCAACTGCCACCGCGGCTGAGGACGGTTTCCGGGTCGTTGCCAAAGCTACTGTCAAAATCGTCGGGGAAGTCCTGGCGTTGAATAAACTGACAAGCAGACAGCACAAAGCAACGTCCTTCCAGGGCCACGTGCTGCATGGAGGACAGCCAGGTATCGCGGCTGTCAGCGGTTGGTGCACAGTAGATCTGAATGCCTTTGGAGTACATAGCCATTCGCAGCAGCGGCATGTAATTTTCCCAGCAAATCACCGCGCCGATTCTTCCCAGTGGCGTCTCGAAGACGGGCAGTGTCGATCCGTCGCCAAAACCCCAGACGAGTCGTTCCGAAGCGGTGGGCATCAGTTTGCGATGTTTGCCGAGATAACTCCCGTCCGCTGCGAAAAACAGCACCGTGCAATAGAGGGTGCCCAGGTCTCGTTCGATCACGCCCATGACGAGATAGACTTGGTTCTCACCGGCGATCTCTGCCAGGCGGTGAACGGCAGGACCGGGCACTTCCACGGCGCTGTCCCAATAGTGCCGGAAATCCTCGCGTCCCTGCGGCGTTCGTTGACCCAGAGTGGCGCCAAAAGACGCGCCCCACGGATACGCGGAAATAAACGCTTCCGGGAAAAGGACCAGTTGCGCGCCATCACGGGCCGCTTCACGCGTTAATTGGGCCACCTTTTCCAGGGTGCGTTCGCGTTCGAAAGGACAGGGGCCAGCTTGCACGACGGCAGCACGGATTGGATTCATGTGATTGGCGAAGGGGGTGTGTAGCAGGTTTGTATTGAAAGAACTTGGAGTGCTCTCAGAGCCGTTGTCGTGAATCCACCAATATAAAGGGTGGCGCGGCGACGTGTGGCCAGTTTCTGAAACTCCGGCCTGGCAGCAAGTGTGACGGTCGTGGCCTGCGCGGGCTGCGTCTTCGCGACGCCCGAGGCAAGTAGCGTTACCGCGTGGCATCCCATTTGCGTCAGAGCCTGCTCTATAATCTGGGAATGCAAATCTGGTGATGGATTTCCCAGACGCTGCCGGCAGGATGACGGTCAAGAACGAGACCCGGTAGTCGGCAGGCAGAGGCGACAAAGGTCAGACGCGAGGTACCTGGGGCGCCAGAGGATACCTGGAGTGTATTTATGACGAGATACCTGCAGCCGATTCGCAAAGTGACGGCATGCCAGCAACATTCCTGGAAAGAGGCCCTGTTGGCATCGATCCCGGTCGCCGCAACGTTCCTGTTTGTTTACGGCGGACAGCGACTGCCTGCGGAGGAGAACCAGGCACCGCCCCGTGCCCGCTCAGCGCAGCTTCGTTTTGCTGATCCGGTGCTTCTCTCGGACCAGAATCGCAAGCAGAATGGCGTGGCATTCGGCGGATGGGGTCCTCACTTGCGTTCTGTTTTGCGGATGAATGATGATTCGCTTTGGTATGTCATGGATCACTCCAAAGGCGACGTGAAAAGCAATGACCAGCTTTACTACTTGCGACAGCAAGGCAGCGGCTGGGAACGTGTCGTTGAGCAAGACCTTATTCCAGGTGCCAATCAGGGATATGCCCATGTCACAAACGGGAAGGAGATTTTTTCCTACGGTGTCAATTTTCGTCTGGGACAACTCCATGAATGCAAGCTCCATACGGAAACCCTCGCCCGTGGTGCCTGTGCGGCTGTGCGGAATCGTTCCGGTGAGGTGGTCAGGGTCGGAGGGGGAGCGAACTACGTCGGGGCGGCAATCTCGCCGCAGGGAACCAGGCTTGTGTGGTGGGTTGTTGTGACGCCCGCCGGGACGCAGCAATGGCGTTACGTCTACAACCGCGGCGACGGTTGGGAAGGACCGGTTGTCACGAACCTGGCGAAATCCCGTGGCGGGTTGTCGTACATTTACGTTCGCTTCGTCAATGAAAATGAAGTGGCTCTGTCGGGCCAATTGTGGATCGGTGTGTTTCCGGAGGGGTCGGCTCAAGCGACGTTGACGCACTTTCGCCTCGGAGAGGCGATACAGGGGTATCACACGTTGAAGTCGCCGGACAAGAAAGGGTTTCCGAAGTCCGGCAGTGACCTGTGGGTTAATCCTGTAACCTCCACCGTGCACGCGGTTGTCGAAGGTTTTGGTGACGACTTTTTCGGGAACAAAGTGCATTACTACACTTTCAAGCTACGCGAACCTTGGCGCGAACTCACACCTGTGCGGAGTTTCCAGGGGTACTTTCGGGCACGCTTTACCCAGATCACTCAAGGTGATCTCTTTCTTGTCATGGGCGGCAGGACAGGTAGCTCAAAAATCGACGTATTTCACGTGCCCCGCGAACGCATTTCAGATCCCGTGAACTGGGACGCTGCCAGCAAAATTGCGCCGGCCATGCCGGGGAGTATGCATTACGCTCCTATGGCAATCTGGATCGAAAATCGTGCCTACCAGACGACTGCCGTCAGACACCTGAGCTTCGCAATTACCGGTGAATATCCGCAAAAGGACCACGAAATCTGGTTCTATTCGGGGAAGTTGCGCTGAACGGTTTGCCCGGTGGCAATGTCTACCGCTGCTGGTACGAATCGATGGAGCAGCGGTTCAAACTGCCGCGGCGCACACCGGCGCAATAATCACGGCACAAATCGCTCGGAGGTGATTTTGCCTGCGCCCCCCCTGCCCCACTTCGGTACGGCTATTAAGGGCCAGATTTCTCGGCAGGTGTCCCGCTGCGTTACTCTCTGGACGGCCCTTGCAACGCAGATTTTGCCGTGCTCACAGGTTCCATGGTGACCCGGCATGCCGATCCGGGACCCCATTTCAGGAACGAGGCGGTTTCGTAGAGGATAAATCCGCTGAAGCGGCCGTCCTGTTGGACGGTGGCGATCTGGTGGTGGAGTTGCTGAGGCTCCGAGAGGTACTTGTTCACGGTGATCGGAATCCCCGCCCGGCGACAGGATTCGACCATGGTATGTGCTACAGGATCTGCAAGCAGCCGGGCGAATGGAATCGACAAGAAGCGTAAAATCGCCTCGTCCATCAGCCCCTCCTCAACCCACTGTTTCCAGTTGAATGTGATGTTGGCCGGGAAGGCGAGCTGACGTCCGAGGGGCCGATCGGAGCGGAACCAGTCGACGTGCAAGTTGACTCGCATGCGTTTACCTCGGGTTGAGATTCGCTGCCTGGCCTGCCGCAGGAACTCCGTGTAGGCATCGCCCCGGACTTTGGCGATGGTTTCAAGATCGATTGCCCCGCGGCGTTTGCATGCTTCCAGGACAGCTTGGTTAAAGCCATATTCCTCGGGATAGTCCGTGTGCGTGCTATGGTTCTCGACTCGCAGGTCGATGCCATCGACCCCGGCATCGAGCATTTCTTCAATGCAGGAGAGCCAGTACTGGCGGACTTCCGGTTCGGTTTCGCAGAGGGCACCAGTGAGGTACTTGTTTCTGCCACGTGTGAAGGCGATCAGTCCGAGATTGCCCCGCACATTCGAGGAGTCGAGAAATCGGCGATGCCGTCCAAAACCGTAGTCAAAAAAGAGCCCCCACTGGCGGAAGTTCGATTTCTGCAGATCCCAGATTGCCCAGCCGTCGGAAAAGACGCCGGGGATGTTTCGCCCCTCGGCGTCCAACGCTACCAGCATTTCCATCACGGTATTCTCGAAGTCGCTCTTGCCACTGGTGAAGTTGGTCGTGACGAGGATGTAGGGTTGCTCGAGCTGGAATCCCGACAAGGTAAGCACCCGTACCGGATCTCCTTTCCGAGTCACGAGGGTATTCTTGAGGTCGTAAATGTCACGTTCCGCCAGCTCAACGGATTCCCGCAAATCGAAGTCGATCTCAAGCTGCTGGTAGCGATGGTTAAGTCGACTTGCCCAGATCTGCAGATTCTCCTTGCGGATCCGAGTTGGCGCATCGTTTTTCTTGATAAGCCGCAGTGTGCAGACAGGACTGCTGGCGTCAGCACTGCGGAGATCGTCACTGCGCCGCTTGATTCTCAGATGCGGGTTGTCGAGGACGAAGCGATCCATCATGGACGTCAAGCGGCCGCCCTTGTGGGAGAGCCGTCCGAAATTGCTCGCTTCGAGGGAGCCTTCAGGTGCCACGACCCCGAGTCCCGTCTCGTAGGGTTTGTAGTAGGCATAGAGCTCCAATCCTTCGGCATGAGCAGCTTGGACTGCGACTTTGAGCGGATTGCCAAGTTGTTGGTACGTGCGGGCGGGAATATTTTCGGTCCGACCGTCCTTGAGGATCCTGGGAGAATGGAAGTAGCCGCCGTGACCGTCGCCGTAATAGGCCCAGCTCACGCGTTTCACACCACATTCCCGCAGGGTGGCCATCATGGACCGAATCTGATTTGCCGTGACAGGTTGCCTGGCAGCCGAGAGTTCGTCGATGAAATCAGTGACCGCTTCCAGCGTGAATGGCTGGGCCGCGGAGGCTTGGGCAAGGAGGCCAGTCGCGACACAGCTGATTGCGAGCAAAAGTGGAAACGGTTTCCAGTTTCTGGTCATAAGTATGATGTTCCCAGGGAATGGGTATCGACCCTGCGGCTTCATCGGCAGGGCTCGGGTGAAGCGATTCTATCTGTTGGGCGCTGTTTGGTGCCTGGCCGTTGCGACGTGGCTCCTGGCAGTGCCAGAAGCACGGCAGGCACCGGCATCTGGCAGCCAACAAGGATCACTTTTCTGCTTGATCATCTGCGACTCGTCCTTTTTCCTGTGGGTGCGTTGGGAACCCGAAATGTCGTCGCATACGGGGCAAAAGTGTTGCTCCCAGCCACAGTCAAGTATGGGAATCGTACTTGCTTTTGTAGCTTTGCATTTTACGGTGTCTGTGACGTGGGTGCGAAGGGATGGCGGGGTTCTCAAATCTTGCCGGAGTCACCATCAGCGGGTTCAGCAATCTCCGCACAGACTGGCCTGGTCTTCGGCTCCTGTTTGCCCGACATTGGCCAACGCGGCGCCTCCCCGTAGAATCGAAGTCTCCCTGGAATCGACAGGATGCCACGCGCTGTGTGGTGGTGATGTTGTCAGGCAGGTAGTTGATGCCATTCCAGCTGATGTGGACCCTCAGGAAGCAGAGCCGGAATGAAAAATACTCTCTTTGCCGCAATCGCAATCGGAGTTGCGCTGGTGCTGCTAGTGAGTCTGGTCGTGGTCAGAGGACTCCCGGCTAGGTTTCTCGACGACAGCAAGGCAACCCGCAGAGCGCCGGGATCGCGCATTGTTCAACAGAAAGTTCAACAGAAAAAAGTCGATCAAGTCGGCAGTGAGAAGAGACCGCGTCAAGTTTCTGGTGCCCAGGCTCCACCAGTTCAGAGGCCTAGAGGATTTCCCAAGACCGCCTTTGAGTACGCCCAAATGTGCGAGCCTGAATTGGGGGTTCCTCCCAAGGTAGATCTCGACAAATCGGTAGAAATACCTCTCTATGTTGACGGTGTTCGCGCATACGGCGAATTGTTTACCTGCGACAACCCGACCTTGATTGGAAAGTCGTCCGTATCGGGATCGACATTGCAGAGATACGAAGGCAAGGCGGCGGATGGCAACCCACTGCCGGATGTCGTGTGGGTCGCCTTTGGCCGCAATTCTAGTTCCAGTCACAAGCATGTCGTCGGATCGGTTCAAATGATCGGCTACAACAAGAAGAGCGGTGCAACCGGGTTCTTTGAAAGTAGCGACCGCATCGGCCCCTGGGTGACACTTGACGAAGAGACGCTGCGGATGCGAGGGGAGATGCCCTGGATTGACGAACCCGATGAGTTCAACAAGGCCTTCGTCACCCCAGGCAACACTCAGTGTGTGCAATGCCATCAAAGCGATCCCTTCATTACGAACTCCTTCATTAACGCGGCGAAAATACCGGGCACCGACGAATCTGTTGTACCCGCACTGGACGCCGAGTCCCCATACTTCGTCATCGGTGGCGAGAACTGGGATATGCGGACGATTCACATTCAGGGCAATGCGTGCTTTGAATGTCATCGGGTTGGCATGGCAACGATTGATCTGTTCAGCGGATCCGGTTGGGACCCCAACCAGCACATGCCGCCGCACGATCCTGGCAGCCTGGCAGAGGACTATCGTGAATTGCTTTTTGCCTGGCGGCGCGGCCCGGAAGCTGTTGCAGGCGCGGAGTGGATGATCCCACCGGCCCGCGGCCAGCCCGGTCAGGTAGTGGGGGAGGATTACCCCTATCAGGCAGCGTTTAATCGAACAGGAAAAGGTGCGCCGCGAACGCTCCCGAAGGCGGGACCCAGTCCAGCCAGCCAGGAAGAAGTCGCCAGACTGCTCAAGCAAATACCTGACCGCAGCACCAGGAAAGCGTTCGACGACTGGTTCCAGGAGAATGGTATCACAGAAGAGGCGTTGGAAAAGTTGCGTTCGCTGGCTGAGGGTGATCCCCAAGACGACAAAGCGGATGACAAAGAGTGCCTGGAAACTCGCCCGCAAGAAAGCCCGCAAGAAAGGCAGGGCGGCCAGGAAGTGAAGTAGCTCTGCCCTGGTGCGGGTTTTCCAGTGCGAAACACCGGTGGGTTTCCCAGAGCGTTGGATGCCAGGATCAGCTTCTCGGTCGACCGGTTCTTTCGCAAGCGGTGCGGTACTCGCATGCGAAACAGGCGTTCGTTTCAGACGTTCTGCTGGTTGGTGCGCCGTAGTAACGTCATGGGCCCGCGGATTCTGCTACGATTGGGACGTGTCCTCAGCGCTCTTGATTCTCTTTGTGTTCACTTGCCGCACACAAAGGAATTACCAGCCAGGTAGTTCTCTGACCAGGATGAAGCCCTCATGAGACCGAATAACAAGAATCGTCGAGTCGTGTTGAAGACTGGAGTTGCCTTGCTGGCAAGTGGGACGCCGGCGCTCGCACAGAATAGCGGTAGTGGAGCGCGAACGCTGCAAGATCGCGTGGATGAGCTGCTGCGGAATGCTGTTGAGTCAGGAGACGTCCCTGGTGTGGTGGCAATGTCGACCAACCGCGATGGAGTTACCTACCAGGGCGCGTTCGGGCAGCGTGTGCTCGATCAGGACGCCGACATGACGACCGACACCGTGGTTTGGATTGCATCCATGACCAAGGTGCTCGTGAGTGCCGCAGCCATGCAGCTCGTGGAACAGGGGGAGCTCGATCTGGACAGTCCTGCCAGTCACTGGGTGTCGGACCTGGACAAGATCCAAGTCCTCGCTGGTTGGGACGGGAATGGTCAGCCACGTCTCCGCGCGCCCAAACGGTCGATTACCTTGCGTCATTTGCTGACCCACACGTCGGGTTTTTCTTACGACCTCTGGAATGCCGATATAGGGCGTTACCAGGAAGTCACTCAGCTGCCCGGTATTGGAACGGGACAGAATGCGGCCCTGTTCGCGCCACTTGTCGCGGATCCCGGAGAGCGCTGGGAGTACGGGATCAGTATCGACTGGGTGGGAAAAATGGTCGAGGCGGTAAGCGGCAAGAAACTTGGCGCGTATTTGCAAGACCATCTCTTTGATCCACTGGAGATGACAAGTACCGCTTTCAAGCTGACACCGTCCATGCGAAAACGGATGGCGAAGGTCCATCAGCGGGGTGGCAACGGCAAATTAGCGGTTTCTGATTTTGCCTTGCCGGAAGACCCGGAGTTCCAAAGCGGCGGTGGTGGGCTCTACTCAACCGCTGGAGATTACTTGCGATTCATTCGGATGATTCTCAATCGCGGCAAACATCGGGGGCACCAGGTACTCAAGCCGGAAACGGTTGACTTGATGTCACGAAACGCGATGGGAGACACGAAGGTTACCTTGCTCAAGACGGTGATCCCGAATTTGTCAAACGATGCGGAGTTCTTTCCCGGTACATCAAAAACCTGGGGCCTGGGATTCATGATCAACGAGCAAGCTGCTCCGACTGGTCGATCTGCGGGCAGCCTGGCATGGGCAGGATTGGCGAATACCTATTTCTGGATCGATCCCGAGAAGGGTTCTGGTGGGGTCTATCTCACACAGATATTGCCTTTTGCCGACACGAAGTCGCTGCCGCTGTTCTTTGCTTTCGAGAAGGCGGTGCACACATCGCACACCTAGGACTGTCCGGTGCCATTGCGTAAGAGTCGTAGAGCGGGCGATGTGAAAACGGCATGTTCAACCGTCACGCGTTTACCGGTCGTCGGTCGCGGCTCTGCAGGCATTGGCTGATTGGTCAGCTACGGCCAGATGCCATTTGTCGTAGATTTTAGGGCTCCTCTGGATCCTCGAGAGTTGACGTAGCGTGGCTGGTGTTTCCTCTCGACGCTCCGGGGCCTGTGTGATCGATGGGTGTGAGACGCGGAGACTCCTTGGCAACCAAGCCGGGGGCCTTGCCTGGACAGCTTCGCAGCAGCGATTACTGTTTCGCCTGGCGCGCAAACCAGACGGTCATTGCATTCTGTCCGCGGTTGAGCCAACTGTGATAAGGAATCGCTATGAAACGTCGCGGTGTGCACTCCGCTTCGATGACGACAACGCCGTTCAACAGGTCGGGACGAAACCGGGTGTGCAGTGTGGCGTCATCGGGAAGCATCAGGTCGAGCACTTTGCCGTTGTTGTCTGCCCCCTCTGCGCAGTAGACAATCGGACCACGTTCCAACGCGACTTTACCGAGATTGCTTTTGACCTGTTCGTGGCAGGTTACGCGACGAACTGGCATGGGTAGATCCAGGACCACCGTATCACCGGTTCTCCAGCTGCGCGTGATGACTGCGTAGCCCCGCTCGAGTGTGAATGGCACACGCTCCCGGTTGACCTGGATCGATGCCGTAGGCTGCGCGTTTTCGACATAGCGGTACAGATCACTCGGCACGGGACTATTACGGGCCCATCCGGGTATCCGGACACGTAACGTGAATTCGACCGGCCGTTTGGGGGCCAGTTGGATTTCAATATGCCCACTGCGGGGGTAGTCGGTTGTCTGACGGAGGTCGACTTGCGTCTCGCTGATTTCCAGCGTGGCATCACTGGCGACAAACAGATTCGCGTAGACATCATCTTCTTCCTGCGCGTAGATCATGGAGGGGATTTGCGGCAGGAACCGGACCACATTCGTAGGGCAGCAGGCTGACGGCAGAAATGCCTGGCGGTCCGGGAAGCCCATGTTGAAATTCAATTGTCCGTCGTGTGCCAGAGGGTTGGCATAGGTGAAGGTGTCGCCGGCCAGAGAGACGTTCGGAGGGATGGCGTTGTAGAGGGTTCTCTCCAGCATGTCGATGTATTTCGCGTCGCCGTAAAGCCGGAACAAGCGGTGGCTCCAGAGCGCGAAGGCGATGGCCCCGCAGGTTTCCACGCTGGGTGGCGGAGTCGCGTCCAGGCCACTATTGGGCAGAACATGTTCCGCTGCGAAATGTTCTCCGCGGGAACCGATTCCGCCTGTCAGGTAGACCTTGCGGGAGACCACATTCTCCCAGAGCGAATCAATGATCGGCCGGTACCCCGGAGCTTTTTGCAGGGCCACCAGGTCGGTCATCCCGCACCAGGCATACGTGCTGCCGACGATGTGCCCCTGGGCTTCGTAACGGGTTGCGTCCTGGGGGTACCGCAGGTCCGCCAGGCGGTGATCGGACAGGTATTTGGCCAGGTCCAGGTACTTTTCCTGACCGGTGTGCTGGTACAACTTCGCCAACGCCAGTTCGATTTCTGGATGGCAGGGTTTGTATTGCGTACGGTCACCGACGAAGTCGAGTGCGCGATTGCCACGATAGGTCAAGGCGCCAGCGGCGACCCATTTCGTGCCTCGTGTCGTGGCGTGATTGTTGCTCGCGCTCAAGTCACGCACCGTGCCGTCCACACCCTCATCCATCTTCCAGAGTCCGGTTGGACGGCCTGCTTTGGGGTCCTTGACTTCCGGGGTGACCGGATTGCTGTAGTAATTGCGGACCTGTTCCGCTGTCAGGGCAAAATCAAAGATGGCAAACTCGTCGATCGCACCGTTGACCCAGTTTCCCACATCGGCCCACATGCCAAGTTGCTTGTACTCATCCTTGTCAACAATCACGCCGGGGGCCGTGATGTCGATGTCGACCTGATTGTTGATGTAGGTCTTCCAGTTATTACCCTGGCGTACCGCGACAATGTGATTCCACTCATCCAGCTGCAGGGGAATCTTGCCAATGCCGGCCCCACCCGCATCGCCGTGGATCAGGTCCCAGCCGGTACGACTCCCACCTGAGCTGGCCCAGAGACAGACGTTCCGTTGCCCTTGGTTATGGTAATCGAGACCGAACCAGTAATCGGTCGCACCCGAAAACAGTCCCATTCGCGCGACCTTGTGGGGCTTGAACCACAGTTGAACGGAGAAATCGCTGTCGCCGAAATCAAACTGGCGATGATCCCGGAAGATCAGCTTGTCCGGTCCGCCCACCCCGACTTCTCTGCCACCGAAACGTTGGCAGACCAGCTCGGCGTTTTTGATGGCGATATCGAGCAGGTTCCGGCGCCCGGTCGCCTGGTGGTGCGCTACCGCTGCCTCATATAGATGGCCAGCGTTGAAGAATTCGTGACTGATGGGGTGTGAGAAACGGGTTGGTCCGTTCCAGGCGTGCCGCGGGTCAATGGTGCGGAACGTGTGTAAGTAGCCGTCTGGTTCCTGTGCCGCAGCAATGACACTGATCAAGAGATCGAGGTAGTTGGCAAGCGCAGGGTCGGGGTGATCTGCCAGGTAGTAGGACGCCCCTTCGATGACTTTGTAGACGTCGGAATCCCACCAGGAGGGCCCCTTTTTCGTTGCTTCTCTGCCTTGCGCGGCACGGAGAAAGGCATCGATGCGGCCGGTCCGTTTGCACTGTTCAAAATTATGTGGAATCGAGACAGTCCGGTTGGTCTGCAGGCGAGGACTCCAGAACGTATCATGCACCTGCCGGGGCGGCAAAGAAACTGTGCTGATGGGGTAGTCCGTCGGAGGCGCCGCCTGACAGGCGGCCATCACAAGGAGACCTGCCAGCCAGCTACCCGGCAAGGGAGTGGGGTTTTTCACCAGGTATCTCCGGCAGTGTTTCTTTGTGGTCCATCGTCGCCTGGAGGGTATTCTTCAGATGCGCTCGATTCAGTGCGCTGACGGCTGCGCGGCCTGCGGTCGGACTGGACCGCCGCCTCTGTCGCAGGGCTGTGAGTAGCAGGACTTCACGATCCGGAGTGTGGTATCCGGCATTGTTCCTGGCCAAACCGCAAGGGGAGCAGACCAGATCCAAACGCCGCCGGCGTGGGATCTGGTCGTCAGCGGACCGTCTCGTGCGGTATGGCCAGGAACAATGGCGGATACCGAAGCGAAGGACCGCGTGGGGTTACCCGGGGCGAAACGCCCAAGGCGGTCTCGGGTTGCCTGCGTGGCGATCCGAAACCCAAAAAGCTGAAGATCCTGTTTGTCTCACAACAAGGCACCATGCCAGGTGCCGATGCCTAGCTTAATGGTTTGGGGGGCTGGGTGCAATCATTCTG
>MDTE01160732.1_pt1 | contig 14768 bp, 15 predicted proteins | sample 811231 | NCBI WGS metagenome assembly MDTE01 (sample SAMN05326651, study PRJNA326480) | marine metagenome | isolation source: seawater | place: Indian Ocean: Red Sea | collected 2010 | reverse complement strand
CTTGGTCATCAGCAATATGTGCTGTGTCAATACTTCCATCTGTATAATGTTCGCTGTTTATTGCATCGTCAGCTATTTTTGTACCGTCAACTGCATCTGCTGCTAATTCTGATGTGCCTACTGCTCCTGCTGCAATTTCTGTTGCTTGAACAGTTCCCCATTCTGGTATGTTACTTCCACCCATTTGAAGGACTTCGTTGGCATTTCCCTTTGCCAGTCTTACATAATTAGTACCGTTATAATATAGGATATCTCCAGTTGCATCAGAAGTCATGGCTATATGTGTACCATTTACTGCATTGTCACCTATCTTTGCTGAGGTTACTGCATCATCAGCTAATTTTGCTGTTGTGATAGAACCATCGCTTACTGTACCTCCTCCATAACCATACCAATAATTTCCTTTTCTGATAAGTATTGAAGGTTTTGTTGCTGAAAGAGTTTCATTAGCACCACTAACTGTAACTATCTGTCCATTTGAAGAAGGACTTCCAGTGTGTGTTAATGTTATTGTCTCTCCTGTTTTACAGAATAAGTATAATAAATCATATTCATTTGTGTTTGTAATTGCTATTGTATCTATTGTATCTGATGTTCCTGAACCTTCTGCATCTGCAACTGTAACTGAATCTGTTACTGTTAAAGTACCACTAGATATAGTAACTGTGGAAGTTTGTGGAGAAAATCCCAACATGCCTTGTGCATCAGGAGCTTCGTTCCATTCATTTGAACCAACAGGGCTTGACCCATCATCTGGGTAGGAAGATGTATCTACCTGAGTTGCGTGCTTATAGATAGCTTTACGTGCCATCTAACTCACTTACCTCGGAGAACACTACCATCCGAACTTGAGAGTTTGAAACTTACTTTCTCGTTAAATTGAATTTTGTCATCCAGTCCACTTCTGCCATTTGGGAATTTCATATTCAACTTTTCCAATAGGTTGAATACCCCTCCCATTGTAATCCTTTTAGTCATGGTTAGACTCCATTCATTGTGTGATTAACGTAAAGTGTCAAAGTATCAGTACTTGTTTTATGGAAACTTGATGGACTTGAGAAATTCCAGTGTGTTAAAATCTTAACACTGCCACCTAATGTTGCTGCTTTATCAACAATACAACCACCAGTAATTGCATTTCCTGATGAGGTGTCAATTTGAGATGTTGTCCATGAAAACTTGTATGTTACTACGTCAGTTCCTCTTCCAGTGTTATCTGTTTCAGAGTCGTTTGTTTTTGGATAGCCAGAAGTACAATCTTTCTGTGCACCTGATGTAACGATTGGGTTTGAAACTTGACCGTAAGCATCAGTTTTTGCTACAGTGTCAGCACTTGATGGGTTTTGTAGAATACAAGTTGCTCCTGCTCCACCACTTACTGCTCCAAAGTTTTCGTTTGATGCAGGGGTTTCGCCACAAGCTCTTTTTGCATAGTAAATATCACCGTCATTTGTAACGATGTTTTTACCATAGAACCAGTGTTTAGTACCGTCAGTTTTTGTTAAAACTACACATATGTTGTTTTGTGGATCAATGGTTTCTGGGACTGTATTTCCATTGCCTTCTACTAGTGTAATCATGCTATTTTTATCTAGTTGTAGTATTTAAATATTATTATTAAGTCTTGGTCTTCTGAATGGAAGATATGCTACTAGATAAAGTTAACGAATCTGACTGCTCTAAATCGAAGCCATCTATTAAGTTTTCTCCTACCTGAATGATGGTTTTAGATGAAGGATAATGCCATTCTATCTGCTTTATTACCAAATCTGTGCCTGAACTACCAGTTTTCTTATTAATAACTTTTACCTTATGGTTTTCTCTTATATTATTTGCTAGATATGGTAATTCTATCTGGTATCTCTCAGAAGTTACACCGTCACCCTCTGTAGATGATACTAATTTATTCGCTAATCTTTGAAAATCTGTTCTATGAGTAAGTTGTGGTACAAAGAATCTCTTATAATGTTCACCGTATGTATTAATTGATGATGTATTGTTACCCAAATAATATACATCTGAAGAAGAAGATACGTCTTCATAATCATATTCAACAACAACACCTGATTTACTGCCTGAGAATGTTATTTTTCTCTCATCATAGTTAACAGTGTAATCTGAATCCTGTATAAGAATATTTCCTGAACCATCTGTTATTCTCATATTTACAGGATGAAAGTTTAATGTTTTAACTGTACCGTTTGATACTGTTCCTGCGTTTTCAAACCTATGTTTTGTTGACTGTCTCCCAATCAATTCCACTGAGTTAACAAGATAGTTATTAGATTTTCCCATTTCTAATATCCTAACACTTCTACTCTCATCTCCTTGATTACTTGTATATTTTATTCCAGTTGCTATTCCTGCAGATTTCTCTAAAAAGAATGTCTTCCTACCATTAGACCAAAAAGAAGAATCTGACATTCCATTCAAAATTGTCTTCACATTTGCTAAGAATGAGCCTTCTGCAACTAAATTTCCCACCATTGTATGAGTGCCTGCACCTGTTCCTACAACAAAAGAAAATGATGGATCTGCTAATGCTATTAAAGATTTCATAATATCATCTGTTGTAGAGCCTGCTGCGTATATGTTTTTCTTTGTACCATCTACTGAAACTCTTGTCACATAAGATGAATCGTTAGGAGTGGAGTTATCAAATTGTGATGAATTGAAAGAATAATTCAAAATAACTTCACCGTCTCCTTTACAGTTCACAATTTTATTCTTAGTGTTGTCTTTTATTGAAAATACTTTACCGTTAAACTTCATGGTTGTGGGAGTTGATGCACTCATTTGTAATAATTCAGAGTCATTATAATCTAAGTAACCTCCTGTGTATATTTTCAACTGAAATGCTATACCATCCCATGTATTTGTAGCATTATTTGAACCATCTCTTCCTGCACCTATCCATATAGCCTGAGTATTTGCAAGAGTATGTGGAGGTGTAGGAGTGTCAGATGAAGATGAATTTGTAGTATCTAAAGTCTTACTGTTTAGTGATGTAGAACCATTATACCAAGAACCGTCTTCATAACTATTAAAAGAAAATCTTAAAAGATTATCTTCTGCTCTCCAAAGCCTTAATGTGAAAGGAACATGAGCTTGTTTTAGTTTTCCTTCTACTGCAGAGTTTGATGAATTATATGACCATGATTGTTTGTATTCTCTTTCCGTTGAATTGAATCTGACCCTTGCATAACCTGTCCAAAAATCATCAAATCCCACTGAATTTTTTATTATTCCTACTTCTATACCATTTCCTGAAGAATCCATCTTACTAAAGAATATCTTTTTGTCTCCTACAGAACCACTGCTTCCTCCTGAAACTACTCTACTTGAACCACTACAGATAATATCAAATTGTTTTGAAAAATCAAATTTTGAATTATTTGATATGGTTGTTTTAGTTCCAGTATATACTATCCCATAATTCATATAGTATCTTGGAGAAACTGATGATATGTTTTCAAAATCTTTTGAACTGACTGTTATATCACTTGAAGGATTTACTACTCCATCATGACTGTCATCTCCGTCTAAGTCATAGCCACCTTCATCTTTTGTATTTCCTTGAAAATTATATACTGCAGTTAAGTTTGTAACGTCATTTATATCTTGAATATATTTTACTCGGTCATTCTCATTGACATCTACCGAAGAAGATAATTTGAATTCTGCTGTATCTACAGTTCTTTTTCCTTCTTTTCTGACAACTGCCTTGAGTATTTTTACCTCATGAGTTGTGCTTGATTTTTGGATTATAAGTTTTGCAGTCTTTTTGGTCAAGCGATTGTCACCTCTAACGTAGGTGATTTTTCTCCTAAACTATTATCTGTAGTATTAATTGCTCTCACATATACATCCCAAATATCTCCTGTTGTGAAACCAGTTATTTGAATAGATGTTGCATTTATCAGAGGCTCATCAAATTTAACTGTAGTTCCACGCTTTGTATAATATAAATTATATTTAATACTTCCATTTGTTGTTCTTGGTGCTGACCAACTTGCATCCATTCTTCCTGATGTTGTTGATGTCACGGCAAAGTCTTTAGGAGGAGAGGCTACATCTAATGCGTATGCAGTAACTACATTTCCTACAGTAAATGTTAGTGATGCTCTAACAGTTGCAGGCTCATTACTTGGTATTCTGAAATTTACCTTAGATATTGTTCCTGCTTTCTTAAAGTCAAAATCTGCGTTAGCCGTGAATATTCCTGTTTCAGAATCATCTGCATCAACACAAATATCAAAATTATCATCAACTGATTTTGGTACAAACTTTGATTGTAGGAAAGCCACCTGTTCCCATGTAGTTCTAATGTTTGTTCCCCATGAAAAAGTTGGAGTGTTTGCTGCACCCATGTTAGATGATTCTTCTTTAATTAACCAACTAACTGTAACAGTAGCAGAGTTACCTTCTACTTTCACAAGTATTTGTTCTTCATCATCCTCTTCTGGTAAAGGCATAGGAGATACAGGAGAATTAAAATCTATATTAAAATCATCAAAGATAGGTATCTTATACCAATATGAAATGTAGTTGTTTGACCCACTTCTATCATATCTTCTTAAGTAAATTGTTCCCATTAGTTTCCTCTCCTTGAGTTAGAACGATTAAGTACATCTAAAACTTTTCTTTCAAATTCACCAATAGTTCCTTCATCTACACCACCGTAAATATTAATTGTTACATTGTTTGCTGTGTCACCAATAGGACTTACTCTCTCTGCTCCTGCTTCTCCTAATAAGTAACCTTGTCCTGACTTTCCAATTCCTACCACAGGTTCACTAATAATACCACCTTTTGCATAAGCATTAATTCCACCTTTAAACATTGATTGTGCAAAGAATCCCATAGCTTCATCAACAGATGAAAACTTTCCTTCTTTCAATCCTGCATGTGCTTCTGTGGTATATCTTCCCACTTTCATTAATCCATCTTTTGTTAAATGTTTAGACATGAATACTGTCCAATCACTTATTTTAGTTGCTAAAGCATCCATTGCAACGTTAGATGCTCTAGTCTCTGGTGCGTTTTCCAATCTGTTTAATGCTGCTCCAGTTGCAGAATATTTTCCTGTCTCTATAGCTTGTCCAACTGAATCTAATTTATCAGATACCTTAGTTCCTATATCTCTTATCTCTGGTGTTGTTACATTAGCATCTAATGTTCCACCTAATGCTTCTTTAAGGTCAGCAAGTCCACCTTGAACATATTCTTGTGTATGACCAGCTATTAAAGCGAGAGGAGATAACCCATATATTATCTTCAATATACCTCCAACACCAAGCAAAATCTTTTCCAACACAGGTGCAATAATATTTCCTATGTAATCACCCATTTCTTGCATGATAGGTAGATACTGTTGATAGAACGGTATGATGAACTTTCTAAGTAACATAATCATAATTGGTCTTAACAAGAAACCAAAGAAGTCACCTATTGGTCTTAATATCATCATAATACCAAAGTTAAGTAATTTCAACATTTGTTGGAACATAGGAGATGAATCAATGATTGCCTTTCCTAGCATCATACCTCCTGCTGCTACTCCTGCACCCATACCTAATGCTGCAGCCTTTCCTTGTCCACCAAAGAATTTATTCCATTTAGAATTTCCTCCAAAATGTTTCTCGAAAGTTCTATCTAATTTTTGAAATAATGAATTTGATCTTTTATTGCCTGCTAGCATATCTCTTTCTCCTGCTTCTTCTTTTGTTAATATATCAGTTTTTTCTTTACTTTGTAATTCTTTAAGTCTCTCAAAACCCATCATTTTTGAACTTACAATGTTTTGTAAGAAACCCATTCCCAATCCTAGACCACCACCCATCTGTGGTACTCTAGTCAATACTTCCATTTGCCTTCTTTGACGAACTAACTTATCTTGTTCGTGTAACCTTTGCATCATTTTATTATGATGTTCATTCTCTAATTTCTCTTTATGTTTGAAAAATTTATCCATTCCTACAGTTATCCACTCATGTGTACCCATATCATCTTCGTCAGCCATATATATCACTATTTCTTCAATCTATTTAAATTTGCTCTTTCCTTTCTGGCTTCTTCACGATACTCGTAAATCAAGTCATCTAAATAACTACAAGGCTGTGAATCTACTTGGTCTTTTGTCCAACCGAATTCCCTTGCGAAGAAGTAGTAGATTGAAGATTGTTTTCTATTTCGTCTATCTCTCCAACGAACGTCTCCACCCACTCTTCCATATATTTCATTAAAGGGTAGGACTTCATGACCTCCTGCATGACTTTTTTGGCTACACTGGCTTTAAGATTTCTAATTGCCGTCACATCCTTTACAGGAAATGGTGCTTTCACAATAACTGTGCTTGAAATGAGTTGCCTATAGAGTGGTATGTTTACTTTAGGCTTGTTTACTTCTGTCAAGTCCAAACATTTATTCAGAATGTTTTCTAACTCTCCGAAAGTTATATCATCTTCAAACTCTACAGTTTGAGTAGCTCCTTCCCATTCAATTTCAAAGGTTTTGATTGCCACAAGAATACTAGCCGAAGATTATATAAAAATCTTACTCTTCTGCTGCTTGTGTGTTGTAGGCTTTAACTGTAATTGTTTTGGCTTGCCAGTTAATTTCTTCAAAAATTGGTTCTACTGGTTCAAATCCTGATATACCTAAATCAGTGATAGAAAGACCTGTCAATGTTATTTCTATTGATTCATCACTTGGAGTGAAAGTACCATTGCTTGCAATACTGTTGGTTTTATTGAATATGAGTCTAAATTCTGGTGAACCACCTACGGTTTCACTGTATGTACCTGAACTTGTTCCTGCTTTAATTTGTTCTAATACTTTTTCTAACAATGTTTTATCTACGAATGATGCTCTGAATGAACCTGTTATATCTAATACTCTTTTATATGAATCAACTGCATGATGAGAATTTAATCCATAAAGTAATTCACTGTTCTGTGCTAATGAAATGCTTGCTTCTTGACATTGTGCAACTAAGTTTCCACCGAATCTTAATTCTGCGTGTGCAAAAGTATAAGGAAATTCTTGAGTTGGTTTTGTTGGTGCACTTCCTAATGATGTGCTTGGTGCTGTCTCTTCTCCAAAAGCCATATCTGCTGTACCTTCCACAAGTCCACCTACTGATGCACTAAATGAAAGTGAGTTAACTAAACCACCTTTTATTGTTCTTACCAAGTCAGCAGATGCTCCATCAAATCCTACCTCCATCAATAAAGTTCTTGATGTTTTTGGTAATCCTGATGTTGCAGGGTATTGGTGTTTTTTCAATGAACCTGATTCTGTTGATGATGTTGGTGCTCCCAAAACTGATCCAAAAATCCAAGGATTTGATAAAACGAATGATACTGATGCTGATATATTTTGCTGTCCATATGCAAAATCAGATAAAAGATTACTATTAAGTTCTGGTAAATTTATTCTATTATTGGTTGTAGTAAAACTTGATAGTCTATCCTGAAGACCAAATTTCTTGTTTGCTGTGCCTCCTGAGGCATAACCTGTTTCAAAGTCATACTTTAGATAGCCATGTGCACCTGTGCGTACCATATAAAGACTTAGTGTTTTTGCTTATAAATATTATGGATTAAGTTTCCTAAATCTACATGTGATTGAGTGTCTATAAATATTCCTATATAGGTCATTATCGTGATTTGAGTTCATTAACATCAAATCAACGTAATTTGTGCCTCTAATATTCTCTTTTATTATCCTGAATACCTCATTCACTATGTTTTGATTATGCTCTATATTCTGATATGTGTGTATATCCATAGTACAATAAATCTCATGAAAGAAGTCTTGACCGTACAAACTGAAATATTGTGGGTTTTCATTAGTAGGATTAATGAGAATAAAGTCACGCCTGTCATCCATAAATCCAGTTGCCTTCTCTTCCCAAACATATGTTATTATAGGAGTAGTTCCAAGACTCCAATTATCCTCTAAGAGAGTCTTTAGGTCTTCTGCTGTGGTGTACATTGTAGATGCCATGATATTTTATATAAATACTCTTTTATTAAGATTGTCTTCTCCTTCTCGTATCTGAACGCTTGAAATTTGCTGCATCTCTTCTATTATCCTGTCTCCATTCGTCATACTTTTTAGTTCTCTCAGTTGAATATTTCTTTCTTTGTTTTGAGAATTTTCTGTATCTCCGTGCCGTCTTTATTCCTGCTTTCTTTCCTGCAAACTTTCTCTTAGTTCCTTTCTTAGTATATGGCTCAATTCCACTGTTTTTCATATAAATTGAGTTTGCTATTAAAAATACAGCTCTATCTATGAAGTTCATTCTTTGAGTGTTTGATTTTAAATTTCTAAATCTTTCTATCGTGTAATAATGGTTTGCAACATCTCCCCTTCTGTCAACATTATATATTCCTTCTTTCAAAAACCAGTCTTTTATTCTCTCTATATTTGGAAATTTTATAGGTTGTTCACTTCTTGCATCACTTGAATATTGTTGTAATCCTGACTCTGTTAATTCTCTTGTGTCTATTTGACTGAAATCATCCCACATTTTTTCCATAACTTTTTTCATTACTTTATTATATATTTTAGGAGATACTCCTCTTGTTTTAACATACCTAACAAAAGAGTCTCCTCCCCACAAAACATCTTCGTTGTCAGGATTAAATAACTCCTTTAATGCTTTAGAGTCTATTGGTTTGTTGAAAGCCTGAAATACTTCAAAGACATCACCTTTTTTGGTTTTCATTATTTTGCCTTTCGTTTCAAATTGAGATACACCTTTCATTATGAACTGTCCTTGACGATTAATAGCTTTTCTTGGAAGATTAGAAAATTCGTGAAACTTTCCTTGTTCTTCCATTTCTTTAATATATTCTTTTTTGTCTTCTTTAAGGTGTGGTGATTTTCTAAAAAAATCTTTTCCTTGTTTACCTTCTGTGTTTGGATTTAGATAAGCCTCTAATTTTCTTCTTTTTTTGAATCTTCTTTTCTTTGATAACCATTCTGCAAAACTAATCTCCACTTTAAAAAATGAATTTATAAAATCATCTCTTACCTTACACCTTATTGTTTTTGTTCTAGCATCATAATAACAATAAATTGGAATAAAATCAATCCCTGCTGTGTTTTTAAATCTATCATAAATCTCCCTGTTTATTTTTTTAACCATGATTTGTACATATTTTGTGTATAATGCTTTTTGTTTTTTTGGTATATCTCTCTGCTTTAATTTTTCTACCACTATATCATCTTTAGGTATAACTGATTTGTATGGTCTTCTTGAATATGCTTTTCCACTGACACCACCTGTGTCAATAAAATCACCATTTGCCATTATGGTATAAAGAAGAATTCTTGACGATTCTCAATACAGTTCTCAATATCTGCTCTCCAATCAGATTTTGACATTTGGAGATCAGCACCGTTTGAACCTACTGGTAAAATATCCATTCTAAAACTAGAGTTTAGTAAATCTATTGCAACTAATTTTATGCAAGCATCAGAAACATCCGATGGTACATCTGCATCACCGTATCTGTATTTAATTTTAATTCTATTTTTTCTAAGTATTGTAAAGATATAACCACGCATGAAGATTCTTCCATACAAAGGTTCAAACTCATACCATTGATCTGTAGAGTCTTGCAGAATGTCATCATATTGTCCTCCTGCACCTGACCAAACTGATAATCTATCTCCTGAATCATAATCTAAATCTCTACAATTTCTGTGTTTCAAATATAGTGGAGTACCCCATCCATAAGTATATAATAATGGTAAATCATGAATTTCTTCTGATGTTTTATTTCTGCCAAAAGTATGACCTATTCTTCGGTCTAATTCATCTTCCTTCCGTGTAATTATCTTCTCGACCTGTGCCTTGTTAGGAGTGGTCGTTGCAGTTATAGGTACACGTAAAAAATCTGATACATCTGCTACTGTACAATATGTTCCCATGTGTTTTATAAGATATTCTTCCTATTTAAATTTGCTACTTAAAAACCACTGTATATTCAGCATCACCAGTAATATCTGCGAATATACCTTCTTCAAATCTTCTGTTTATGCCAACATAAGTACCTTGTGATTCTGCAAAAATAGTGAATTCTGTTGCACCTGATGAAGTAGTTCCATTCTTAAACACACATTTTGATCCACTTGAGCCTGTTTTAGAAACATATACGTTTACAATAACTCCGTGGTCGCCTTTTATTGTGGTATCTGAATTAAAAGATACTACATTGTGGTTATATTCTACCATGCTTAAAGTTATATCAAGTCATATATAAACTTTAATAAAAAAAGAAAGGGTAATTAACCTTACTAGAATCCGATTACTTTACATCTAACAGTCATGCTGTTAACTGCTGTATCTGAATTGTCTAGTTCTTCGAGTGCAATAACTGTACCTGTGGTATCTGTTGGTTTTTGTCCATAGGCTTTTAATTTTCCTGTGCTAGCTACACCGTTAGCAGAAGGGGCATATTGCAAAAGTAGTCCTTTATTGCTATGCAAGATTTCACATGCTATAACATTATCAATTCTACCACCCAAAGATAGGTCAACTGTATTACCGTTTGTTGCATAGTTGTCAGAGCCACCATAAGTAATATCTACTATAGCAGTCTTAATTTTTGATGTCAACTCTGCTTGAACAGCAAGTGTTTTTCCTGTCAGATTCTTATGATCTGAGTTCTGTGCGATTGTGATTGCCAATAATATAAAAGATTAAAGGTTATATATAAAGATAGGGGCTTAATTAAGAGTTAAATAATGATAAAAAAAAGAAAACTTAGCTAACTTAGCTAAGCTAACTTAATTAAGGTATGGATCTACTGTAGAGTTTGCCTTCTAAAGCCTGTTTATACATTTCTGCAACATATGGGTTATCAGATGGTGATTCTGCACCAAGTTCAACCAATCTAGCATATACTCTTACGACATATGCTAATGCTCCCATGAAAGCTACTACAACGCCCATGTTGAACATCCAGTGATTAGGTACTGCGAATATTTCTTCTACAAACCAAAAGTGCCACATTTCATTGACTCCTATGGTAAACATTGTAGCCAAATATCCTAGTATTGTCATCTTAAGACCAGTGTTCATAGAGTTGTTTCTTCCTCTAAGTATAGGAACTTTCCTATCATAGATTGCAACAAATCCCCATCCCAAAGGCAAAGCTACAAAATGAGAATATAGCCACCAGTGAGCAGGAGTGAAAGCACTATCTCTTATGGATGTTTGATGAAGAGAACCATCTACAAAGTTGTCAACTTCTACGGATGCTGCAACAGAACCCATAGCAATGACTACTAACCAGATTTTCTTCAATCTTTGAATCTCTACTTCTTTTGGTAGTAGAGCTGGTATTTGTGCCATAAATATATATGGATTTTTGAGAATATAAATTTTTAACAGGCACGAAGAGTATATAAATAAAACTCAATGATTAACGTTAATGTTAAGCACTGATGCGTTTTACGCCTACTCTTCTGCTTCTCTTTGCACGTTCCATTCTTAATTTATTGTTACAACATGGACATCTTTGACCACTAATTCTAACAATATTTTCATTAGGAATGAAAACACCACACATTTTACAGTATTTATTGTTTTTATAAGCCAATTTTGGATGGATTTTTACTTTAAAGTACTTACATCTATCTTGGCATGCTTTTGTTCCCACGATTACTCTATACCTTTCGGTAATATAAAGGTATCAAAAAAAAGAAAAAGGGATTGGATTTGACTAAAGTTTAATATCTCTAATCTTTCCTTGTGATTTGAAGTGACGACATACAGTCTCTCCCATAGTTCTGTAAACACCTTTCTCAACGAAAGCGTTGTTAACGAACGGATATGCAGGAGTTCTGCGTGTTGCTTCATAGTATTCTGTAGGAATAGCGATTTGAATTCCGATTCTTGGATAACCATATCCTTCTGCATCTGAGGTGTCCAGTGCAAATAATCTACCGATCTCTGATGAGTCGCTAGAGTTGCTTGGAGCATCTTTTGATGGAATGAATGGTATTCCGTAAATTGAATCTACGTGAATTCCGACACCAGTACCTTTGAATGTTTGGATTCCGTTAACGTCAACTTGTACGAGTTGCTCTCCGTATGGATTTGGAATACGGACACTTGGCATGTATAAGCCTTGAATCTCTGAGTAAACCTCGTGAGATCCTAGGAAAACGTTTGGATCTTTTCCTGCTGCGATTCTAATCTTTCGTAAGAAAGTTCTTAGAGTATCGTCAGTTAGGACACCGTTAGTACCGATAGTACCTGAAGCTGATTCAACAGTAGAGTCAAATGTAGTGGAGCTATCTCTATCGATTGCTGCACTGCCTGCCCAACAGTCATAATAACCGTTGTGTGAACCTCCTAGGGCATCTTCTTCAGCATCACTGCTGATGATTCTGTCTAGAGTTTCAAAGCTGTAATGACCTGAGTGATCACCACTTGCTCCTGCTGCTTCACTTTCAACATCTGCTAAAAGCATCCTGTTTAGGAATTCTTTGTGCTGTACAGCCATGTACAAACGGAGTGAACCAAGTCCTCCCCAAATGTCATCTTTACTGTGAGTTGCTAACCATTCCATAACTTCAGATGCACTGAATGGCAACTGAGCTGTTTTTGGTTTGATCTCAATCTCTTGTAAAGTTGGCTTTACGGTATCAGCAATGTTTCCTCCCTCAACAGTACCACCTAGAGTATCGTGGTTTCCTGAGCCTGCTGCTAAGCTTGGCTTTGCAGTTATAGCCCTCCAACCAGATTTATCCCAAGGTACTTTTGGTAAAATACCAAAGGCGTTGGCTTCTAAGTTAAGTTGAGCCCATGCGTAAGCCCCAAACACTGCGTTGAAAACGCCTGTGGTTGATGTTACAACTGGTGCATCAGCTTTTCTGATGAGGTTACGGTTGTAGCCGTAGTAGAGTGCTTCTAGTTCGTCAATAGTTTTGATTTGTACCATTTTAGAACCACCTCTCCTCTTCTGAAGGAGTGTAATAGTCACCTTTCATGATCTTTTTTGCGACGTTAGATAAACCATCATATCCACCTTCTCTGGCATCTTTCAAGATCATATTCAATTCAGATGTTGAATCTGATTTGTTTACGTTCTCGATTGCTGCACTTGGTCTTGGTGTTTCAGTGGTAAAGTCAAAATTAACTTTCTCTGCTTTTTCCTGCATTGAAAGACCTTTATCATCTGATTCTGGTTTTTCTTCACCAGATTTATCGTCATCTAATCCTGCTTGAATAGAATTAGATTGCATAGTATCTGGTACAGTTACTTCAGCACCAATATCTTCTGAGTCAGAAGTAGCTGGTTGAAGTTCTAACTGTGTCTCAGGTTTCTCTTCTAGAGCTTTGTGTACTCTTTCTTCGAGATCTGCTTGAGATTCAGAAAGTGCTTTTACATGATCTGTAAGAGTTGTTAAAGTTTCCAAGATTGCTTGATCAAAAGATTTATTGGTTTCTTCTGAACTAGATTCTTCTTTAGATTCTTTTTCTTCCTCTTTCTTCTCTTCGGTTGCTTCACGTTCTTCGTGCTCTTCCTTCTTGAGTTCTTCTAGAGTCATGTTATTATAAATATTTAAATATGTGCATATATAAAGATTATGCCAGATTTATATAGTTTTAGGCTTTACTACTAGCGTGAACATTAGGATCATAATCTGCTGCAGAAGGATCTCTTATTCTTTTACCAGTCATTCCATGAAATCTGTGACCTTGTTTATCACCACCACCATATCTTCTAGCAGTATAACCAACATGTCTTCCACAAGTTGGACATCCTCCTGCAGGAGCTCGTGTCATACTTGAATTACCTGTTCGTTTTTTATAATCATCTTCTAATTTTTGGTTTGCTGCTTTATGATCTCTACCACAGTTTACACATTTTCCATCACCTTGAGTTTCTCCAACCTCGGTAACTGTGAATTTATTTAAAATAGAATTTAATTTATTTATTTCTAAAATCATACCTTGTCTTTTTATTGCTTCTGTTAATGATTGTTTTATCTGTTTCATAGGCTTTACATCAGGTCTTCCATCTTGAACAGATGATTCTTTTTCTACTTTATCAGGGTCTTCTTCTACTTTATTTCCTCTTTTAGGGAGATAAAAATCTGCACCATGTCTTCCTTTTTCTGCTCTTTCTAAGGATTTTTCCTCTTTCTCTTTCTCTTTTTCATCTTCTGCATCTCTTCTTATTTCATTAGTTTCCTCTTCTCTTAACCCACCTTGTTTAATTGTTCCTTCAATATTCTCTCTTATACCACCAAAATAACCACCACCTGAAGGTAACTCACTTTTACCTACATCTTGATTATACATTGAATGTGAATCTCCATCAGAGTTAGAATGATCTCTTGCTTCTTCGTCTTCCTCTTCTGAATGATGTTTTGTTAATTTTGCATTTCTAATTTTTTGTTCTGCTTGTTTATGTGGAGGTGTGTGTTGTCCACAACTTACACAATGTTTTCCTGATGCTGCTGAATTTGGTTGATAAATCTTTGCACCACTATCTGGTATTTCTCCACAATGAGGACAAAATTTTCCTTTTATAATTTTCTTGTTATTATGAACTGCATTACTTACACCATCAGTTTCAGTGCTTAGAGTTCCATCTCCTACACTTCCACCTTCAGAAGCCTTCTTTTCTCCTTTTACGAAAGCACCTACAATTTTCTTTGCATTTTCTTCAGGATAACCTTCTTTTACTAAGGCATTAACTTTACCTTGGAAAGTATCATATTTTCCTAAATCTGCT
>MDTE01057318.1_pt1 | contig 14770 bp, 20 predicted proteins | sample 811231 | NCBI WGS metagenome assembly MDTE01 (sample SAMN05326651, study PRJNA326480) | marine metagenome | isolation source: seawater | place: Indian Ocean: Red Sea | collected 2010 | reverse complement strand
TCTTGCTGGAACTGGTGTTGGTAAATCATTGTTTATGTGTCACCAAGCTGCAAGTTGTCTTATGATGAACAAGAATGTATTATACATTACTATGGAAATGTCAGAAGAAAGGATTGCAGAAAGGATAGATGCAAATATTATGAATGTTCCTATGAAAGAGATACCCGAACTATCAAAGAAAATGTATGATAAAAAGGTTGAGAAACTCAAGAACAAAACAAAAGGTAAACTTATTATCAAAGAGTATCCAACTGCAGCTGCTCATGTTGGACATTTTAGACACTTATTACAGGAGTTGGATATCAAGAAAGATTTTCAACCCGATATAATTTTTATTGACTATCTGAATATATGTGCAAGTCATAGAATTAGACCAGGCTCGGGTGCAAACTCTTACACCCTAGTCAAAAGTATTGCAGAGGAACTTCGTGGACTTGCCGTTGAGTATGATGTTCCTATGGTCTCTGCAACTCAAACAACAAGAAGTGGATACGGTTCAACAGATATCGGACTCGAAGATACTTCGGAATCCTTTGGACTTCCAGCTACAGCTGACCTAATGTTTGCATTGATTACTAGTGATGAACTTGAAGAACTAGACCAGTTAGTTGTAAAACAATTGAAGAACAGATATAATGACCCTACAATATTCAAGAGATTTGTAATTGGTGTTGATAGAAGTCGTATGAAACTCTATGATTGTGAACAAGAAGCACAGGAAGAACTAATAGATAATGCAGAAAACCTCATATCAGACGATATACCAGTTGCAGATAGAGGCAGAGATTATTCAGATTTCAAAATCTAGCCTTGACAATAGGGCCATTTTTTTCGTATAATATACATGATGAAAAAAGTAATAATTTTTGATGTAGACGGAACAATTGCAGATGTTGAACATAGAAGACATCTTGTAAATGGTGATAAAGGTTTCAAAGCCGACTGGACTGCATTTAGAGAAGCAACTGTAGACGATACTCCTGTTCAATGGGTTTGTGATATTGCAAAAAGACACATTGCCCAAGGAGACGAAGTTGCATTCTTCTCTGCAAGAAACGAATCAGAAAGAGAGATTACTGAAAAACAAATTTCTGAATGGATTGGTGACGGACACAACGGTGTCTTCTTAAGACCAAACGGTGATTACAGACCTGATGAAGTTTTCAAATCTGAACTTGCAGATAGGTTTGAAAAAATCGGTGGACACATTGACCTTGTTTATGACGATAGAAATAAAGTGGTTGATATGTGGAGACAAAGAGGAACCACTGTAGTCCAAGTTGCAGACGGAGATTTTTAAGAAACCCACTAGACAATAGTGGGTTTTTTAGGTTATAATAGAAGTATTATGAGAATTTTGACAATCTTTTTTGTATTGGCAGTATTGCCTTCTTGTGCAACCTATGAACCGTCTCATGACTGTAAAATAGTCGGTGGAGATAGTGTTAATGGAGTAGAAGTTGCATGTCCCGATTATCGACAAGACCCTATCAAGCATGAGGAACATGAAGATTATAGGAACAATTGCAAAGACCCCTTGAGTGATGATTGTGTTCTTGTTGCATAAATATTAATTATTATGAGTAAAACATTAAAACCTTCTACAGTTATTGATACTATCAGTCTTAAGATAGAACTTAAGAAGGAACTTCGTGAATTAAAAAGACAAGGTGACCTCAAAAAAGCACAAATCGTGCAACTCAAAATAGACCAACTAGAGGATAAACTTCATTCCTCACCCCTTTCAAAAATATAAATAGTTCATATAACTCAAAAGGGAGAAAATATGGGCGCACATTCAGACCGAATAACGCAATTAGATGCGTTGATAGCAAAATCACAAAAACAAATTGATTGGATAGAAGGTAATTCAAACTCTTGGGACATGTATTTTGGTGACCCTCAAGCACTTCAAGAGTCTTTCACGGGTGCTGGTGGTGACGCATACTATAGTCAATGGAGAACTGCAAATCCTTCTGCAAGTGATAGTTCTACAGGATACGAATTAGAAATTTATACACAATGGAAACATTGGTCAGATAATGGGTCTAATCTATCAACGATTGCATCAACAGAATTAGCTGATTTAAAAACAGCAGTTGCAAATTACAATACAGCAAAGGCAAATGTCCAAGCAAAAATTGACGCAGGATATACTGGTGACGAAACAGCAGAAGAGGCACAAGCAATAGCAGAAGCTGCAGGCTCATAATTCCGAGAATAAATTATGGCTGCAAAGAATTTACATCTAGAACATATAGAGGACGAAATCATCAATCAAGGGATTGACGGTGGTCGTGGTGCAATAAACTTTTTACAAGGTCTTCGTGATATGTTAAAAGGTAATGCAACCTCGGGTGTAAATATGACAGTAAAGTGGGACGGAGCTCCTGCTATCTTTTGTGGTAAACACCCCGAGACAGGACAATTCTTTGTTGCAAAGAAGTCTCTATTTAACAAGACACCCTTATTCTATACTTCCGAATCAGAAATCAAAAATGCAGAAGAACTATCGGGAACTTTAAAAAATAAGTTCTTACATGCATTCAAATATCTATCTAAATTATCTTGGGATACAGTCATGCAAGGTGATTTAATGTATACAGACGATACAAAAATGACAAAGATAGGTGGTGAATCTTTTATAACATTTCAACCGAACACAATTTTATATGCAGTCCAAGTAGATTCGGATTTAGGAAAACAAATTGCAAGGTCTAAAATGGGTATCGTTTTTCATACCACATATACAGGTGCAGATATAGAAAGTTTATCTGCAAGTTTTGGTGCAAACATAAAAAAATTAGGATATAATTCAGATGTATGGGTTGACGATGCAAGTTATAAAGATGTAAGTGGTAAAGGTTCTATGACTGCAAAAGAAACTGTTGCATTAACTAGTGTTTTATCAAAGACAGGTAAAGCATTTCACGGAATCAAAAGAAAAGACTTGAATAAATTTATGGAATTACAAACTGCAATCGGTTCTAAAGGAGCTGGTGCAAGTTATAAAACATATTGCAATTCACTCATAAGGTCAGGAAAATATAATCCTTCGTATATAGATTACATGGAATACTTCGAAACATACTGGGAACAAAAAGTTGTGGGTAAAGTAAAAACAGAGAAGACCAAACAAATCAAAAGAGAAATTGGTGAACAGATTTACAACGAAATGAGGTCACTAAAAAAACTAATTGAAAACCTAACAAAGTTTATGGGACATTTAGTAGAGGCTAAACAAATGGTCATAAGTGTCCTAAATAGAGTAAAGAGTATAGGAACTTTTAAGAAGACTGATAACGGATTCGAAGCAGTGAATCCCGAAGGTTATGTTGCAATAGATAAGACAGGAAGTGCAGTCAAACTCGTAGATAGAATGGAGTTTGCATTTAATAACTTTACTGCACAAAAGAATTGGGACAAATAATGAAAACATTTCAAAACTTTATAACAGAGAAAAAAGAAAAGAGTGCAACATTCTCTTTTGGTCGATTCAATCCACCTACAACAGGTCATGCATTACTAGTTAAGAAATTAAAACAATTAGGGTCAGGAACAGACACTATGATTTTCTCTTCTCACTCAAATGACAAAAGAAAAAACCCACTAACTCATAGAGATAAAATAAAATATCTCAAGAAATTCTTTGGAAGAATTATTGTAGATGCAAATGTAAGAACAGTTTTTGAGATTGCAAATGAATTACACAAACAAGGATATACACATATTAATATGGTTGTAGGTTCAGATAGAGTAAAAGAATTTGAAAATTTATTAACAAAATATAACGGAGTCAAAGCAAGACACGGTTTTTATAAATTCAAAGAAATCAATGTTGTTTCAGCTGGAGAGCGTGACCCTGATGCAGATGATGTTTCAGGAATGTCTGCAAGTAAAATGAGACAATATGCAGAAGACGGAAACTTTGAAGAATTTGCAAAAGGAGTTCCTTCGTCAAATAGTTCTGCAAAGAAACAATTATATAAAGCAGTTAGAAAGGGAATGGGTATTGCAGAGGGAACACTTCCAAATTATATGATGGAAGATTTAATTACCGAAGGTGTTTATGACCCAGGCACCTTCAAAGCAGTATTCCTCATGGGAGGCCCAGGCAGTGGTAAATCTACAGTTGTAGATGATTTAGGACTAAAAGCATTAGGACTTAAGTTAGTCAATTCAGATAAAGCATTCGAGAATGGATTAAAGAAAGCTGGATTGTCCCTAGATTTAAGAGCATTACCTGCTGATGTCAGAGACCCGATACGAACTAAAGCAAAGAAAATTACAGGTAATCAATTAGACCGATACATAGGTGGAAGACTAGGTTTAGTATTTGATACAACTTCTGCAAAAATAAGTAAAATACAAAACTATAAGAAAATGTTAGATGCACTAGGTTATGAATCTAAAATGGTCTATGTAAGAACAAGTCTAGACAATGCACAAAAAAGAAATGAGATGAGACCTAGGAAACTCCCACCTCAAGTTGTTCAAAAGGACTGGGAAGCTGTAGAAAAGAATGCAAGTAAACTAAAATCTTTATTTAAAAAAGACTTTGTATCAATATCAAATGACGATGACTTGGCGTCTCTAAAAAATAAAACAAAAGTTTTATTCACAAAAATGATGTCGTGGTCAACCTCTTTTCCTAAAAACAAAACAGCTCATGCATGGAGAAATAACGAGTTAGAGAAGAAGGCTGGAAGAGCTCATGCGAAGTTATAAATAGTATTATGCCAGAATTAGACACAATATTGGAGAAACTTCGAAGAACTCAACAAGATAAAGATATTGAGGATAAGAAGGGAACACAGCCTAAAAAATATTATGCAAAAGACGCTGACGGTGATGAAATGTCAAAGTCTACAAAGGATAAGAGAGCTGCACATTTTAAAAAGTTTGGTGCAAAACCTGATGACGATGATGACGCATACAAACCAGCACCTGGCGATAAAAATGCAGAAACTAAACCCTCTAAACATACTAAAAAATTCAAAAAAATGTTTGGAGAAAGGAAACAGAAAGCAGATATGACTGCAATCTCTTCTTGGAAAAAGAAACTAAAGAATGTAAAAGGTGTATCTAAAGATTTATTACAACAATTATCACAATTACCTACACCAGTAGTCACATCTATGATTAATCAAATAGGTATGATTGTCGCAGGTGATATACCATTGGACGAAAGAGTCTACACAAACATTCACAACAAAATCAAGAAGATTAAAAATCTAAAGAGAAAAGAAGCAGAATTTATTGCAAGTATAGACCCTCACATATTAGGTAAGGTTATTCAAGCACTGAAACCTATGTATGAAGAAGACTTAAAAGAAGCTGGTCTTTGGGATAACATTCGTGCAAAGAGAGCTCGTGGTGAGAAAATGAGACCTAAAGGTGCAAAAGGAGCTCCAACAGACGACCAAATCAAGAGAGCTCAAGAAGATATTAATGAGGTCACTGATAAAGAAATCAATGCAGTTAAAAAACTCTCCAAAGATATAGAAAAGATAAAGAAAGATTACTTTAAGATTGTAAAGTTAGGTGATAAAACACTAAAAGATAAAAAGTATAATCAGAAGTATGAATCCATTTTAAAAGCACAACAAGAGATTCTATCATTAATTGGTGAACTCCAAACTGCAAAAATATTAAGTAAAGAGGAACTAGAAGAAGGTAAACTAGTTGCAAGTAATAGAGAGATAGTCAAAAAGATATTAGACGATATCTATAAAAAGGTCGAGAAAGAATTATCAAAGAACAAAGAGAAAGGTATTGCACTAATTAATACATTAGGTGCATTTGTAGGTCATAAAGTCACAGATAAATCACAACAAAAAAATAAATTATTCCTGAAATTCGGAGACAATATACAGGAAGACGCTGCTGTTGACGCTGCAAATCTCAAGGCAAGACAGGCAGAAGAAATCGAGAGACTAAAAGCAAAACATGAAGGTGAAGTTGAAGCACTCAAAGATAGACATGAAAGAGAAATGAGAGCAATAGACTTACAGAAAGAGAAAGAAACTGCAAATAAACAGATAGAAGCAGAGAGAGAAGCAGCGAGAAAGAGAGCAACAAACGAATCCATTCAGGAAAAAGCACCTGATACAGGTGACGCAATGAAAAGATATAAAGCTGGTAAAGCTGGATTCGGTGATGTCACACACCTAAAAGCAAAAGGACTCATTCCTCGTTCAGACGGAACGAAGAAAAAATCACCCAAGTATGAGAAACTTGACCCCAAGAAAGACGACGCAGGAGATTATATTGATGACTTTAGAAAGTCTGACGCACCCCAATTTAAGGGTAAGTCAGATAAGAAAATCAGGAAGATGGCTGTTGCAGCCTATCTCAAAGATAAGGAAGGAAAGTAATGCCAGGCAACAAAACAGACAACGGAGTATTGGAACAGGGAACAGACGAGATAAGAATATCTTATCAAGAGGACACACCAGGCCAGAGTGTGGAGAAGTATATCAAAGAAAAGGAAAAATCGTTTCACGAACAAAAAAATAAGGTCAAGAAACATTTCTCTCAAGTATTCGGTAATCCTTTAAAGGGTTATCCAGCAAACGAAGAATTTGAAGTTGACGAAATTATATAATGAAAACACTGAAAGAACAAGCAATCAGTGAAACCCTTGAGGCTATGCAAGCCGAGGGTATCAATCTTTTAGATAATCCATTCAGATTAGGTTCTCAAATGTTTTTTGAGACGATAAAACACGCAAAGACACTTATAAATGAGGGAAGATATACTCTCACAGAGGTTGATAAACAAATTATAGAAACAGATATAGGTGAGTTTGAGGTTTACGAAGGAGAATTAGTTCCTTTAGATTTACCACAATACGAGTATCTCAATGAAGAAGAAAAAGTAGAACTCAATAAACCTAAAAAAGGTGGCCCTAAAAAATACTATGTCTATGTAAAAGACCCCAAAACAGATAAAGTAAAGAAGATTACATGGGGTGATACGACAGGTTTAAAAGTTAAATTAGGAAACGAGAAAGCACGAAAATCCTTCGCTGCAAGACATAAATGTGAAACTGCAAATGATAAGACTACTGCAAGATATTGGGCATGTAGACTTCCACATTATGCAAAACAGTTAGGTCTTTCAGACGGTGGGAACTTTTTTTGGTAAACTAAATATTATGGTGTCAAGACCATACAAAGAAGAAATTTTACAAAAACACGGAACCAAAGAGGAATACAGAGTAAGAACCTTTGGTGAAGACCTAGAAGATAGAGAACTTATCTGGCATAGGGACGAAGATACTAGACGGGTCACGGTTTTAGCAGGGAGTGGTTGGGAATTACAACTTGATGACGAGTTGCCTAAACCACTAATCGTGGGGAAAAACTATGCAATCCCCAAAATGAAATATCACCGAGTCATAAAAGGTGAAGGAAATCTCATTGTAAGGATTGAGAATATATAAATAATACTGTTATGAGTTATAAGTCAGAAAACTGGAAAGAGAAACTTGAACAAGTCCGTAATCATATAGCACTGAAAGAAGGTTCAGTGGAAAAGAGTGCAGACGATATTCTTAATGACCAAATTGAAGAAGAATTAGAAAAATCTTTTATAGAAGAGGTCGTAGAGGAGAATCTTGATGAGGAAATGCCTCGTCATCTACAACAAATCTCTAAAATGTTTAAGACAAAAAACAAAACCGAGATAGAAGGTATAGATAAACTGGTTGTCTTGTCTAGCATGAGCACAGTTATGGATATGCAGAAACAAAATCCAAAAGGATTTATGAAGTATGCAAAAGCCCTAGGTAAAGTCAAAGAAGAAGTCGAGACAGAAGAAACTCAACTAGACGAAAAATCCAAAGATGTCAGAAAAAGATACAGAGGTAAAGAACAAAAATCTGTAAATTCACTGATAATGCAAAATGGTGTCGATAAGGTTCAAAAATTATTTGATGATGAACCTAAAGAATTCGATGCATTGATTGGAAGACTTGCAAAGTTAGAATCTGTAGAACATGACGAAATAGTTCTCGGTGAAGCTGGAATGGGTGATAAAATCGGTAAACTCTTTAAAACAAAAGACAAAAAAGAGATTGACGGTATTGCAAATCTCATGAACATGACAAGTGTTAAAGTTCTTCAATCTATGATGAAACAAAATCCAAAAGGTTTCAAGAGAATGGCAAAGAAAATGGGAGAACTCCCAGCCATGGAAGAAGTTCAAGAATCAGTTGAAAAGACTACAGAAAAACTCGTAGAAAGAAACATGTTGGGTCGTCTTGCAAAGCAGTTGAAACTCAACGAAGAAGGTAAACAAAAAATGTTTACATACTTTGAAAAAGGAGAATTAAACCAATGATACACGACCTACCAAAATCACTAGTAGAAGATTCAAGAAAACTTCTACAACAGGGAGCAGATTACGAAGAGTTCTTTAAGAAAGCACTAAAGAAATTTGGTGTGGACTCTCCAGCAGATTTTAAATCAGACGAAGAAAAGAAAAAGTTTTTTGACTATGTAGATAAAAACTACAAAGGTAAATCAGAAAGTGTCAAAGAATTCTATAGAGGATATCTATTAGACGAAGGTGCTTTGAACTATGTCTACTTCGACAAAGCAGAAGCAAACAAATTCAAGAAAAAAATCGAACCATTTGTAGATTCAGTAGAAATGGAAAGAAGTGTTGCAGGCCATTTCAATGTAAGGGTTAAAGGTGAAAAGAAAGACCTTAAAAGAGCAACAGATATTGCAATCAAAATGTCAGAGGAAATAGAACCTCTAGGTGAAGCAAAGAAGGGGAAATACAAATCAAAAAAGTCCAGTAAGATTACATCTGAAATCAACAAAATCCTTAAGAGAGAAAAGAAGGGTGGATATGATGATGTAGTCAAAGGAATCAACCAATTCATGAAAATGTTTAAATCAGGACTAGAGACTGAAATGTATGACGACATGGAAATACTAACTAAAAGAAGTCTTAAATCATTAGATAAAATCTTTAGTGATATGGAATCACAACCAAGAGACGAGATTGCAGCTATTTTAGATAAACATGACCCCGACTTATACGATATGATATTTGGATTTTAAGATATGAATATATTCCAAGAGTTAAAAGAAAAGAAAGTTCTAGACAAAGACGGTAAAGTCGATGCATTAGGGCCTTATGGAAGACAAAAACTTACAGGTCGAGAAGTATCTGCATACTTTAAAAAGAACAAAGTAAGAGATGCAAAAATTAAGAAAGCAGTCGAGGTTGCATTAGACCTTGGTGGTGCAATGTCAGTTGCACAAAAAGAAATCAAAAAATTCTATGGGAATAAAATCCTCAAATCAAAAGAAGTGCAACATGCACTCAAGTATGCAAACGAATCATTCGAATTTAATAATATAGTTGGTCTTTTAGACGAATCATTATTAATAGAAGGTAAAGACCTTATGCCTGATATCAAAGATATTGTTGATAGAAAACAACATAAAAAGGTTGGTGGTATAGTGGTTGATATGTTTACTGCTTCAATGATTTCTCAAATCTATGACAAGGTAAATGACAGTAATAAGAAGAAAATGGAGAAAGCAAATATCCATACTCTTGTCGACCTTGCACAAAGAATGATGAGAAAGTCCGAGAACGACCCACTTAAGGAAGAAAAAAAAAATCTAGACGAATCACCTGATAAGTCTCTCAAAAAGAAAGCAGAAAAAACAGGAATGCCATTCGGTATTCTAAAACAAGTGTTCAATCGAGGAGTCGCTGCATGGAAGACAGGACATAGGCCTGGAACTACACCAGAGCAATGGGGACATGCAAGAGTTAACTCCTTTGTCACCAAATCAAAAGGAACATGGGGTGGTGCAGACCAAGACCTAGCAAAGAAAGTCCAAGGTAAATCCGAAGAGATAGAAGAGAATTACAAAGATGTAATCAAAATGTATCCTAGAGATAGAGAATGGAAGAAACTTATCACGAAACATAAAAGACACATAGATGCATTCAGAAACGAAAAGAGACAAAAAGATTTACCTAAAAGAGTCGAAGACGAAATATTAGATTGGGCAATAGACGCAGGTGAGATTAGTAATAAGGGTGAAGTGGAAGACTTTATCCAATCTATATTAGACGAAGGATTCAAAAGTGATGCACAGAGAAGAGCTGCATTTGCAAGTGGATACAAAGCAAAAGGTAAAAAAGGCAAGAAAGAAGATATAGATTTAGACGAAGGTAAAATGGGTCAATTACTCATGGATATCCAACAAGGAGCAACTGCAAAAGAACTTGCAAAATCTTATAAAATACCTTTAAGTGTTGCAAAAGATTTCTTAAAAGATTACTACATGAATAAGAGAAACAACAGAAAAGCTTATGAATCTGTTATGGATTCATATAGAAATATGATTGTAGAAAAGAAAGAAATGAATCCAAAAGTAATCGAAAAGATTGCAAAGTTAACAGATAGAAACGACCACAACGAATCATTACTATTACTTGCAAAGGAATTGAAAGATAGAGAAGCAATCAAACTACTAGGTAGCATCAAAGATATGCATAAAGTATATGGTCATATGCCTAAAGAATTGATAGATTTAAGAAACAAAGTTTTCGATAATTTAATGAGACAATCAAAAAGTAAATATGCAAATCATAGTGATGTATATGGTGCATTATAATGAACAAGACCGAGAAGGCAATAGAAAAAATTCTAACAACAGACGGAAGAACTAAACTCTTCAAAGAGAAATTAAAAAAGTTAGGATATGTAAAACAAGATACCATTGAGACAAGAAAAGTCCTCGAAAAAGTCGGAGACTTTGGAATGATGTCAGACGGTGGTAATAAAAAGGTTGCTCGTGCAGTTGCAAAATCGAAGAACGAGAAAGAACTTCGACAAAAACTGGAGAAAATATCTACAATGAGTGGAGGTAAATACTCTGAAGCTCAAGAAGATGAAGTCATAGATAGAGCAATAGATGCACTAAATTCAAAGGCAAGAGGGACTCAATTGAGACCTGATGCAAATATGTTAGTGCAATTAAGGAAGTTCAAGGACACCAATAAAGACGGTAAGGTCAGAACAGACGACATGAAGGACATGAAGGTGAAAGCAGACGATGCAGTCAAAGTTCATGACACTTTAATGAAGGTTCGAGCCCCCGTAAGAGATAAATACTTGAGACTTTTACAAAAAGATGTAAAAACATTTAAAAAGACCTTTAAGGCAATATTAAAGGTTGCAAAATAAAGAGAGGATAGAAATATGGCATTATGGGGAGTATCAGACGCAGACGAAAGTAAACCAAAATGGCTTTCAGATGCAGATAAGAAAAACTGTGTCGCTAAATCAGAAGGTTGGGTTCTAAAAAAGACTGTAGGTTCTAGAAATCTTACAGAGATTTTAGTTGCAACTGGAGCTGACCTATCAGTAGGTATCGGACAAGCTGATATAACAAATATCGATTTCGTTTCTACAGCATTTGATAAATCAGATGGTGGAACTTTATCTGTTAAAGTTATATTCAACGAAGATGTCACTGTATCAGGAACACCTCAATTGACTGTCGTTAATGACAACAATGCAAACCACACATTATCATATGCTAGTGGTTCAACAACTAACGAACTTGTATTTGAACTTGCAATAGGTGCTAACAATGCAGCTACAGACGCAGGTGATGTATTAAGTATTGGTGCAAATGCAGTTTCATTAAACGGTGGAACAATTGTAGACTCTGTTGGTGGTGGAAACGCAACTATCACAAACAGTGGTGCAATAGGAACAGCTGCTGGAACAATTACTGTTTCTGCATAATTTAGAGGATAGTTATGAAAATTAAAGTATTAGGTTCAGAAGCTGCATGTGGAACTAGCACAACTAATGGTTCAAACTTTGGAAGTGCAACACATGTTAGAGTCATAAATTCAGGAACTACAAATAGATTAGTTTCTGTAGAAACCAGCGCAAATTCACTTATAGGGACATTTACTCTAGGTGGAGGTGCAAGTGAAATAATAGTGAAAGACCCAAGCGACGAGGTATTCGCTGCAAATGCAGAAGTCCTCGGAGTTGGAATAGCAGTGGAGCAATAATGAAAAATTTTAAAGATTTTATACTAGAAGCACAAGGATTTGATTTAAGAACAGCAGGTTTTGTTCCCTACGAAATTGACGATAGTGAAGTAAAAGACAGAGTCAATGCACTATTAGGTCATGTTGCAGTATCAGAATACTTAAACCCTAAAGCTGCAGTAGAACAAATGAAAGCCAAACTCTCACAAATCGGACTAAATCCCCAGGCTGCAGATGAGGATTTAGACTTTACATTAGAAGAAGGTGAATTTAGTCTTGCATTTTCTAAATTCGGAGAAATCACAGGGAAGTCTGTTGACACACCTATTGACGAATTCGAAAAAGAAGAGAAGATTATTAACCTCAATGTAAAGTATGAACAACTAGATAATGGTTGTTATAAAGTTTACGGTTCATTAGATTAAGGAGTCGTGTCCAATCTACAGTGATTAATCTCACTGCTAGAACTGTGAACTTTACCCTTCGGGGTGTTATACATACTATTACATTATGAGTCTATTTGATAAATTAACAGCAAAAAACTTTCAGGCATATGCAATGAAGCATTATGATGACCCCCAGTGTCAGGACTTGGAAGACTTTCAAGAAGACTTACGAAGATTCAGATACCTCAAAAGATTACTACATAGATACCACACAAACGGTGAGTTAAGAGAAAGACTCATGTTAAATCATATAATATGTCTATTCAATGTGTTTGGATATCATGCATGTATGAGAATGTTAGAGTTTAAAATCAAAGACGATAACTACTGGACTTCAATAAAAACCATGTTATTATATCTCGGTTATGTCGAGAACTCATGGAAGACAGATATAGACATAGACTTAAACCTTGCACAGCGTTTAAGAGAACTTTAAAAATACCTAAATAGTTGTATGAGAATCGTAGATACACTAATAGTTTTTCGCATACTTAAAATGTTGGTCACACCATTTAAGAAACATAAAGCCTTTAAGTTTGGTTTTATTGATAAAGACGGAAAAAGAATCAAAAAAATAGAGGACGAGAATGGGAAAATGGTCAAGAACAATCCCAAAACTAGAATGGAGAAGTCTTCCCTAACTCTATTACATAGACTAGTATTTAATCTTAAGAGAATCATAGAGAAAGTCCCTTTCGGTAAAACACAATTTGCCTCATACGCAGTTGCATTACTACTACTCAAGGAACATACAAATTTAAGTGATGAACAAGCAGAAGAACTATATGAGAAGTTCTATCGATATCTAAAAGACAACGATAAACTAAATCCCGACCATATCACAGAGGCACTCGACTTTGCAGATTTACAGGAGAACACAACATATAGATTAAGAAGAAAACTCCACCAAAATGACGAAATATATAATGAAAAAACAGAGTGTCTAGTCAAGAGTTTTAAAACTAAAATCTATGGTATTGACATATATGAAGGATATGTCAATGCAGATAAAGTATATGTGTGTGCAGACGATGTATATTAAAGAAGTATTAGATATAGACAATATGATTTTCAAACCTATCGAGGATTTGAAAAAAGTAAAGTATAAAAAGATAGAAATATTTAAAGACGGTTGGCAAAAGATTATGTTGGGAGCTCCACCAAAAGGACAAGAGGTGGTGAAAGAACTAAAAGAAATACAAAATTACATAGAGACTACAACAGACGAACAGAAACAACAATATATTAATTGTGATGAAGACGCTTCGTATTACATAAAACAATACATGGAAGACCATGATTTAGATTACGAAGAAGATAACATAGAATACATAGAAGAACAATGTTCACCTATCATAAGACATTATAAAAATCATTTCAATCGTGCAAGACCATATCAAGTTGCAGACAAATTGAAAATGGATTTAGATAGATTCAATACAGAAACAAGTAAATCACCTTCATATCCTAGTGGACATACAGTTCAACCTTTTGTGGTTGCAGAGATTTATAGTAGACTATATCCACAACACAGAGCTGGACTTATGAAAGGTGCAAAAATTTGTGGATTCGGGAGAGTTTTAGCAGGATTACATTATCCTTCTGATTATGAAGCTGGTGTTAAACTTGCAAAAGAATTAGGAGAGTATCTAGATTATGATATAAAAGAAGATGCACCCGTGAATTCAACAGGAGCTGGTATATCAATGGCTCCTACAGCACTTGGAAGGAAAAAGAAAAAGAAAAAATTTGATATCTACACCCGTTAAATTATGGAAAGATTCTTAAACTATCTTGCACTTGCGACATCTTTGGGTATCGCTGGTATCGCTGCATACTTTTCAGTTATAGGTATGGCAACCATATTTGCTGGAGCATTTATGGGAACTGTAGTTATGATGACTGCACTAGAGTTTGGTAAGATAGTCACTGCAACATATCTACACCTATTTTGGGATAGACTCAACTACATGAAATATTATCTAACACTATCGGTGTTTATACTCATGTTGATTACCTCACTTGGTATATTTGGTTATCTATCAAAGGCAAACATAGAAACAACACTTGTAGGAGACTCTTACACACTAGAAATGTCTATAATTGATAAGAGAATCGGTGCAAAAGAAGCACAATTAGATAGACTAGAAGAAAGAGTTGCAAACCTTGATAATATTATTGCAACTGCAAGACCACAGGATAGAAACTATATCGACAGAAGACAGAGAGACGAGAGAATAGAAATTGCAAATGATATTGACATAATAGTAGAT
>MDTE01050552.1_pt1 | contig 14771 bp, 1 predicted proteins | sample 811231 | NCBI WGS metagenome assembly MDTE01 (sample SAMN05326651, study PRJNA326480) | marine metagenome | isolation source: seawater | place: Indian Ocean: Red Sea | collected 2010 | reverse complement strand
AGTAATAACCCAATTACTGTAAATAAGTTTTAGATGTTTTTCATCAATATTTATACACAGGGGGCTATCGTATGTCAAATCTCTAATACGAGATTCTGCCGGTGTGATTTTACGCACTGTACGATCTTCTTCTATGATATGAGGATTATCAATTGTAACATCTCCAAATGTAACAATGTATTTTTCACGTTTTGTAACTTGAATTTCTATTGTAGGTTCCTCGTCTATAATTTCTTGAAACCTTTTATGTATTAGTTCTTCAAATCCATCTTTTTGTATATTAGTTACATTGTACTGTGAAAAATAATTAGGCAATAATTCTTTAAATATTTTACTTTCAGAAAGTGACATATTAAAAATCATTATTAAATTTTTAAGAATATCATTTTTAAAAAAATTAATATTTGTATATATAAATAAAAATGTCCGCTGTACCATATATAGTTGGAGGTGTCGGAACTGTCGCAGGAGGAATTGGAATTGGTCTTGCACTTAGTTCCGGAGATGAAAAAGAGGAGGAATTTGTAGCACGTTATTCTAGCGATATTGAACTAGAATATAATGAATGCTCAAGAACATGTAATGAACGAAATTACGAATTAGATCCAAAAACATGTGAATGTAAGTGTGATCGATATTCTCAGAAGTGTAACATGCCTGCTGAAGAAGTTACACATCAATTAATGGTATTTATGATAACAGATACTGAAATACAATTAAATGATATTGGAATATACAACGATATTCCAAACCAAGGAAAAATTAAATATAATGATGAAATAATACATTATACATCAAAAACCAATGATATTTTAATTGGAAACATGAATAGAAATGAAGTAGGTGATGACGATGTAAATAAACAAACACAAAAACCTTCTAAAATAATATTACAAGGTATTTCTCGCGCATTTGATGATACGGATATGGATGATACATTAGAAAAATTTAAAACAGTTGAAATAAAAACTGAAAAACGTGAAGAAATATGTATATCATGCGATCCAAGTAGAGAAAAACTTAATAAAGATAATTGTACATGCGAATGCCGTGAAGGTTTTGTAAGATGTGGTCCGACATGTGTTAAAAAACCATCCCCTCCTAAAGTACTTAACATGCAAACATGTACTGCTAAATGTCCTCCATGTACAGACGATAATGGAGAAATTCTTGATAAAGAACAAGATCCCGATACGTGTGTATGTAAAAAATGTAATAAAAAAACGGTATGTTCTGATACAGAAGTATGGAATGAAGATTATTGTAGATGCGAATGTAAAGAAGGAACATTAAATTGGGAAATACGAGCAGGGTTTGAAATGGGTAAAAAAATATGCTTAAAATGTGAAGATGATGGTAAACATGAACCTAATGCATATGGAGAATGTGTATGTAAACCTGAATTTGCATGTGGATATGGTGAAATTCAAAACCAGGACACATGTGAATGCGAATGTCCCGCAGGTGAAAAAGCATGTTACTTAAACTCCAAAGAAAATTATATTGAATATAATAATGCAATAGACAAAACAACATCATTTGTAGGTTGCAGGTCAGACAGAGAAGGAGACCCATTAAACCAGGTTTTTAATGATTCATGTACAGGTTACAATTGCGATAGTGATTATGTTGATATTAATCCAACTAATAGTTTAGAATGCGAACTTGAAAAATCGTGTAATGATCACACAGTAGCAGGTGCAAGTACTGATAAAGTAGAAGATGGACATGAATCTGGTAAAATAATGTACTTATCTAATCCTGATTATGGCGTAATAGATAATAATGTAAGTATTAACACGTGTACTAATTGTAAAAATACTACAATCCCTGAAGAAACATGTGAAAGTATATGCCAACGAACTGTATGTAATGATGAAACGAAAGGAAACTATAGCGATACGTGTAATTTATATGGAAAAAGATGTGGTAATAAGAAATGTTACACAGATTTTGATGAAGATACTGATAAATGTAAAGTTAGCGAATGTTCTAATATGAATATGGATATGTTATATACTGATCCAAATGTATGGTTAAATAGTGAAAATCTTTTTAATAATAATACACACTTAGAATCTGGATATAAGCCCTATGAAAATAATAAAGAATTAATAGATAACGGTATATTGAAAGTGCCAGTAGTACCATTCATAGGGAATGATGGAAAAGTTAAAAGATGTGATTACGCAACTAGTAATCCACTTACTACTGCACATGAACGCATATGGAGTAATACGTGTTCTGCAATTGGCAGAACATGGGATACTGCTACTAAAAGTTGTATTAAAAACACTAATTATCAAGTATTATTTATTCCACAGTCAGATTATATAAGTGATAACAAGCAGCATGTGTTTGGTAGAACAGGGGATTCTGATGGTCCTGTTGTCGGAGATAATACGTTAAGAGGTATTATGATATTCCCTAAAGATTTTACTAATCTTTCAATACTTCCTGGCAATAGTCTTGATGCAGGGATAGAATTTAGAATAAAATTAACACAACATAAAGGTGTTAGAAGCAATCAAATACAAGATTATGAAAGAACTTTACAAGGATTAACACCTCCTTATAAAAATATTCAATATATTTATGAATATAATAATAGTAATACTACAAATAAAATCTTATTTGAACCATTTAACCCTATTGAACATGATTTTGTAAATGGTTATAAAGATCTTGATAATCATGTTTTAGATCTTTCTGGTTTTGATGAGGATTATAGAAAATGGAATCATAAAGAATTTCGTAATATGTATTATGTAACAATTAAACTCAATAATACATCAAACGAATTAAACGATAATGGATTTGGGGGTGCGCTTGCTGCTTCTGCACAGCCGTTTGTTTCAGATAAAAGCGGGCAGTATGATATTCAAAATTTTTCCATGTCAATAGAAGCAGGATATCCGAGTATTAATACTAATAATAGAATAAATAGATTTGATTTTACTGTTGCGCATAAATCAATAAAAAATTGCAATGATTATAATTCAAATACATGTAAAAATATTCCAATTAATTCAGTTCCTTTAAGTAATATAACAGGTTATATTACTAGAGCAAATAGCAGTGGAGTAACATTTGTACCTGAGTGTATTGTCTATAAAAGTAGTATGATAACAGGATTAGAAGGTTCTTTTGGTAAAAAAATGATATCAATAACAAATTCGGGTACTGAAAGCGAACCATCGTATCAATATAAATGGTTGGATTTAGATCATAATATACGTTTATTAGAAATATATAATAAATTACTGCGTAAATTAACATCAGGTTCATTAGATATAATATCAACTAGTGATACTGATAATGCACCTATAAACCCGTTAAGTGATAACAATAATTCATATGCGACAGGAAACAATGACGCGATAATATTAGACGATAAACTCGAAGAATATAAAAAAAAACAAGTAGCGATCGAAAAAGGTGAAAGTGAAGAGGTGTTAGAAAATGAAATTTATAAAGATTGTCCATGGTTAAATTTAAATAATGATGCTTCCGATAATGATATGGACTTTACAGATTCACAAATACTTATTCGTTTTATGAAAAATTGGAGACAGGATAAATCATTAAACGGAGATGTAGATGATTTCAATGGAATATCAATAATTCCTTGTTTACCACCTATATGTCGTGAAGAAGATATGACAAATATGATATGTATTGTACAATGGGATAATAAATATTTACAATCCCTTATAGAAAGTCGTGAAATAATCTGTAAATTATTTAATAATGATATTGGAAAAACATTATTAGAAAACAATGGTAACGTGTGTGAAGACGATGAAAACTGTTGTAAAGACAAAGATTGTTGCGAAAGTAACCCAGGTATAACAAAAAATGTTAAATACAACCATGATTCAAGGCATAAAGATCGAAATGGTCAAAATGTTCGTGAAGTTCTTAACGTAACTGGATATAATCGTACTGCTAATACTGCAAGTAATCAAGTATTTTTGTATATTGGGTTAAAACGAGCAACAGGAAATACGTTACAATCATCAAATACAACTAAATATGTAACATTATATCATAGAGAATTATATAATTTTGATAGCTCAAGTATATATGATGATCATTCATTTGTTCAATTAGAAAGACAGTATAAATATCAATTATTTATGGTAATATATTTCTCAAAAAAGAGTGAAACAAAGAATGCTGGTCTTTCATCAGAATATATTAGATATAATAAATATGACAAGTTCGATAGTGTATCATGGGGTGCAAATAAGAGTTATAAAAATTTTACAATAAATTATGAACGTTTTAAAAGGGATGAATCAAGTATCATTGGAGATATATTTGAAACATCTGAATTTAAATGCCCAGAATATACACAAAGTATATGTGAACGAATTAGACCAACTGAATTTGATAATGAATACAAATTTATTGATAAGTCATGGGTTCAATTGTCTAATGCTGGTAATAAATGTATAATTCCAAATACAACTAGTAAGATTAACTTAGATTCTCAAGATTTTTATTGCATGATGAACGATGATTATAAAAATGCAAATGTATGTGATAGTAAAAATAATCAACCAGATTGTAATAATACAGCATACTGTGAATGGGATGGAGATACATGTAAATTACGTGATGATATTCGATTATACTATACTTCTGACGCAGATTCAATAACATATCCAAGAAGTTTTCGAAGTTGTATACCGTTGAATATAGATAGAAAACAAATAAACAATAAAGAAAAAACTGGTCAGTGGATTCCTTTACATTGTGATCTAAATCCTGATGGTAAACGTCAAAACGCAGGAGGTAGACCAACACGTGATGGTTGTTACGGCAAACCACGTACAATAACATTTAATATGGAAAATAAATTAAAATTAACTGATAATGATAAAGATCAGATTCAAATTACTGAAATTAATACTGAAACTCAAGAAGACGCAGGTGTGGCTTTTAAAAAACGTATATGGAATCTTTACCTATTCGGTACAAATAGATTAGAAGGTAAAAAATTATACGCCTTTAAAGAGCGTCTATTAAATCAATTAACTTATGATGGTATACAATCTCATAAAAAAAAACTTAGAGATAATACAGATACAGATAAACTTGCACCTTTTTCAGAAGATGATATAAAAGAGATTGCATTAAATTATTATAAACATAAATTATACAATCTTAAACAACAACAATCTGAGGTATGGGAAAATAGTACTAAGATAAAAATATGTTATAATAGAGACGGTATTAAAAAAGATAAATGTGGGGATGAACAATGTACTGAAGACAATTGTGAAAGTAATGGAGGACAACTTATTACAAAATCATGGGAGAATGAATATCCATCTGTTAAAAAATGGTGCGGAGGTGCTTCAATTGTTGATCAAGAATCTGGAAGATTTACAGATGGAAGTTGTGAATGTAATTCGAAGGCAAAAGTTAATGAAGTAAGCCCAAGTATAAAATTTAGCGGAGATGATTGTAGAAAAAAAGAAAAGAATTATAGGTTGGATGACTGGAGAAATAGTCATGGACCGAGCGAAGGAAACTATACTGTTGAATTAAAACAAACATGTTTCAGAGATCGTGTTAAAAATTCTAACTCTATGTGTTGTGGTATTGATACGTCCTTGTCAACTGGTTCTTCAAAATCACGAATAGTAATATTAGAAGGAGAAAACGCCAATACTATTAATGAAAATAGTACATTAAAAGATAGTAATAATGACCAAATTTTAGTTGCAAAAGTAACCAATGCCGATCCTAAAAACAGTGGATATTCAGAAGCGGACATTAGTTGTGATTCAAAAGAGTATTTTAGAGAAAACAATACATCGCAGAAAATGTTAAAAATTCGTGTAGAACCAGCATATGAACAATTAAGTTGTGGTGAAACAGTAAACGTTGACGGTAATGAATATACAATTAAGGTTATTTCACCTGTAACAGAAGGAGATGGTGAGGACATGAAAAAAGGTATATATATTCCATATAACTGGACATATTCTAAACATAGTGATATAAAAGGTAAACCCCAAAAGTGTATACAAGAAGGTAATTATCCATTTTACGAAGATGTTGAGTTTATTGATAGTTCAGAAAATGAAATAAAAACAGATCTTATAGATTATCCAACTATTGTTGAAAAAAATGAACAACAGTGTACAGGAAATGATCATTATTATAGGAACGGAGAATGTTATCATTATGATACATATTACGAATATAGTAAACAAAATGGTATAAAATTAGATAATTCTTACCCAAAAAGCAGTATTACTATTGATAATACAAAAAGAGACCAATCATTATGTTTAGCACATCCTTCACAAATGCTTAAATATAACCAGGGTAAATCAGTATGGGAACCTACTACATATAGAAAAACAAACTTACCTCAAGAATACAGATTTAGTCCTAGATGCGATTGTGGTACAGATAGTGAACTCGCGGTAGGAATCGATGGTGCTATGATTTTTAATGATTCACCCCTCGTCCAAGCGTGTACTAATTGTCTTGAAGGCGGGACAAATACAATGTCAAAGTGTGTAAATAAAGGAGGTAAACCTAGACTATCAGGGCAAGGTTGTAAATTAAACGGCGCAGAAGGTCATTTAATGTGGGTAGGTGATGAATTTGTACCTGGGCAATGTCTTGTAAATGATAAACAGATATGTGGATGGGGATCAATGAATATCGATCCTGAGAACGGTGATAATTATTTTTACAGAGCCGATCCTGTAAAAAATCCGGGTGCAAATTTTGAATGTCAATGTGATGAATCAAAAAATTGGGATCCTAACAATAACGAATGTAATTTATGTAAAGTTGATTACATGGTTACAGAAAATAAATCTTATTGTATTCCCCAAAATAGTCATTATACTGAATTGACTAGTAATACTGATTGCTTGTCAAGAGATGCATTAGATGTTGATGATAATTGTTCAAGTTTTTTCTGTACGACAGGTTTTGGATTTGTACATAATGATTTGAATGGTAGTAATATAGATAAAAAATTAAATGCTATTAATAATGAAAAATATGAAATGTTGGGAGAAGATAACAGTAATTTACAAGAAAACATTGATTTAACATTTAGAGCAGGTGTTCCATCATTAATTGTTAATTTATCAGAAACTAATACAATGGAAATGTCAAAAGATGGTGACAGTTATATATTAAACTTTAGCAATTATGAAAAAGTAAAAAAATTACATGGTTTTGAAATTGGAAATAATGATCTTAGTTATAAAGCACAATATACTGTTTCAGAAGGTCAAAGTCCTCTTAATAGTCAAATTATTATAAGAAATAAATATAAGACGGCTACTGGATATGCGATTCATATAGATATTTTATCGAAAGATGATTCATCTTTGGCTAAAATGTTAGACAATAAAGATAATGAGACATTTACAACAGGTAAATTAACATTTGGAGATCCAATTGAAAACAAAGCATCTAATTGTAATACATATAATGTTTGTAGATCAAAATGTCAGAGTAATGAAGATTGTGGACCAGGTATTAAATGTGATATGGGTGCTGGTGACGATCCTAATTACGGTTTATGTGAAATAGGTTATGATGTAAAAGAATGTTCTTCGAATATTGACTGTAATATTGCCGGAAATGATACAGAATTTTTATGCACACCTCAATCAAGTTCATGCAGATACTATAAGAACAATGATGACACAAATGGTGGAGTAACTACATATATAAATTGGACAGAACGTATTAGTGATAATAAAAAACTTGCTGTTAGAGAAGCAGGACAAGAAGGTATTATACTTGGAGATATTATTAATAAATATGAAAGTGGTAATTACAAATTTGAAGATTGTGTTAAAAAATGCATAGAAGACGAAGAATGTGTTGGTATTTCAATAAACGATGATAATGGAACATTCATAAAAACAGAAGACAATAGAGACCAGTCTGATAATATAATAGAAGAACAAGTAAGAAAAATAGATTTTGAAAAACGGATTAACAGTTTTAATACTCATAAACAAGTTAGCAATTTAACAATGCAACATTCGAGTTTAATATGCGGTGGTAGAGGATCACCTAATGAAAATGATGAAAATGGTGAATGTAAGTGCGATGATGGCTTTAAAAACGGAGATAATGGAATTTGCGAAATATCTAAACGCGAACAATGGAATTTCAAAAAAACATATAGTAATGATAGACCATCAACTGTAAAGAATCATGGAAATGAAAAACCATTACCGCAAATTCCGGGAATGAAAGAAGATGGTGTATGCGACAATAACAAAAATTATTGTATGAAACCCGTGTTTGATGATGGTATATTAACAAAATATACTATAGAACAAGAAGATCAATCTGGCTGTTTATCTGGCAATAATACTTGGCAAGTTGAATATTGTATTAAAAAGAATGGAGATATACTTGAAAGTCAGCCTGGACTATGCACCAAAGATGACGGAAATATTAAAATCGAAAGAGGTAATGGAATATGTATTGGCGCCGATGGTACAGTAAAAGGTATATCTCAATCGGTTAGTGGTCTTACCTTACCCAATTCATCAACAGTAGGAATGACTAGATATGATTGTGAAAAAGAAAATAATGTATTTGAAAATTGTACTACTCTTAATCAGCAAATAACAGACCAATTAGAAAGTAGTAATAAGAGAGTTTGTTGTAAATACGGAACGTATAATATGTATAATCAAGATTTTTGTAACATACCTGCTGGTATAGTACCTGGTAGGAGAGATGGTGAAATAAAAAGAGGGGAAGTATATTGTGAATATAATGATCAATGTATTGTTACAGATGATGGAGATACAATAACAAATAATAAATTACAAAATAATAAGTCTAGATGTATTGATAATATTTGTAAATTAGATCCAGGTACTGCCTGTAATCCAAAACTACTAACTGATACCGATAGTATTGATAAAGTATGTCAAAATTCAACATGTGGATGTGATACTAATAATCCATACTGTGGACTAAATAACAGTCAAGGACAATGTAGTAAATGTCCACCCGGAACTGGCGGAGATAATTGCGATATGTGTCCTGTAGGTCCTGATGGAAGAATATGCAGTGGCGAAGGCGAATGCAAAGCAGATCAATCCAAACCTTATTGTGAATGCAATAGTGATAAAGTAGGTGACCGATGTCATTTAGGAATTCCAGAGGCTAACAAATATACATTATCTGGTAAATTAATAAGTGGGTCAGAAGGAGGACCATGTAATAAATTACTAGATGATAATAATCAACCGATGTCAACATTACAATTAAGAGATGAAATAGAAAATATGGGTTTTATTGGTCCTCAAAGGGCTGATTTAACAGATGAACAAAGAAAGAAAATAGATGCATATAAAAATAGTCAATTTACAGATGCTGAAACAACTGCGGATGGTCCAGTGTGCGTATGTGATAAAGAAAAAACTATTGGAGTTGCATGTAATAAATGTAAAAAACTTGAATGGAATTATAAAAAAGAAGAATGGGATTCAGACCAGGATAATGAGGATGGTACACCTATTCGTGTCAAATATTGCTCTCAATTCAATGACAGTAAAGACAAATGCAATGAACAACCATATTGTGATTGGGATCATCGTTCAGGTGTAGAAGATAAATGTTATCTTGCTAAATGTGGAAAATATGATTATAAACCACCTAAAGATGGCGAACAAGTTAATACAGTTGAAGAATCTGAAATGTTATGTAATGCTGCAGAATTATGTTTATGGAATAGTTCAACAAATAAATGTCAAGAAAAAACATGTGGCCAACTTATTGAAAGTGTTTATGATACAGATTGCGAAGCAATTACAGAAGGTATATGCGTTAAAAAATACGGAGGACGTGGAAACCCAAGAAAGGTAGTCAAGATGGAAAAATCTGCATGTGTATCATCCGATGGTCATGTATGGATTCCACATGAAGATGCATGTACTTTAAAACAAGAAGGCCAAATGTCTAGAACAGATGAAGAATGTGGCGTACATACCGATAGAGACTCGTGTTATAGTATGGATGGCGGCGGCAGCCAACCCCTTGCATGTAAATGGGAAGATAATACATGCAAGGCTATAAAACATACAAGAAATAGTTGTAAATTTGAAAATAATACATGCATGACAAAAACTGTTGAAGAGAAAGGTTTAACAGAAGAAGAGGCTGAAATCGCCAAAAATGTATGTGAAACAGGAGATCCAACAGGAAAACACCGTATAATAGATGAAATGTGTAGTTTTACAGGGGGTAGATGCTTAAATTCATTAGGAACTGATGTTCAATTAAAAGTTGGACCTGAATTTAAAAAAGTTACAACAAAGGAATTATGTCTTAAAAAGAATGAAGTTGTGGATAAAAACGAGGATGGTGTCGACCAATGCTTTCGTGCGCCTGGCGGAGTTAAGATAAATGAAAAAATAACTAAACCAATATCTAAATGTGGTATAAATAATAATTCATGGATACCTTATAAATGTGAAGATAACAAATTTTCTATCGAAAAAAATTGTGAAACTGGACAATGCAGATGTGATAATGGAAGACCCGATCAAAATCCCGTATGTGGCGCTACTAATAAAGAAACTACTCCATGGGGATGGAATAAATGTCAAGATCCTACTAGTGATGGGGTACATGATTTAACTGGAGGTAAATGTGTTAATGTTCCTGAATGGAATGAAATCGGTTCTATAGAACGTAAAGTAATTTCACCTAAATATGAATATGAAACGATGGATAATACACCACATGAGAAACGTCCAGCCATAAGACCAAGTAACTTTTTCGATGATGGTGTTACTAGTCAAAACATTACAGAATATATTAGTGATAAAGACATTGAACCGCATTGGAAAAATCATATGGATAAACATACACCCGTTGATCAATTATTATACCATCTTAATTCAGAAACTGTAGGTGCAGCATTAGCAGGAAACAAAAACGACCCCGATAATACTTATGTTATGAGAACACCTTACGGATACTACGGAAAATCAAGTGACATTGAAAAAAAATATATATTTAACACATATACTAAAAATATGAATAAAGTTATTCCAAATGGTCGAGGAGGTGATGCGTTTGATTGTGCAGCTGACGGTGCGCACAAAGTTTTTGACACCGGATGTAATAACTCCGTTGCAAAAGGAAGAGAAGATATGAATGTTGACGATGCTAGAAAATGGTGCACTTACCAGCGTGTTGGAGACAAACTTGAATGCACAATTGACGATGAAAGAAATCCATCCTTTGACCGTCCAGATAATGAATCACGAAAGGAAAATGTAAATAACATGATTAAAAACTCATCTGTTGATAAGATTACTATTGGAAGACATGATACAGGAAAAGAATGTAGTGGTAAATCAATAGAGAATTGTGACGGAGTATGTAAATGGGAAAATGGTACATGTAATTTTAAAATGGACAAAATAAATTCTAGTGATCGTGATGATTTGAATGGAATATGCGTCACTGATGCAACAACGTTTAATAAAAAAGAGATTTTTATACATCCCATTAAGCCATCATCTGCTCATGAAGATAACGATAGCGATATAAATACTAATGAAGTTAAATTAGGATACGATGGAAAACCTGTATGTTGTAAAGATAATAACTGTTATAAAGGATGTCCATATGTAGATGGTAAAATATGTAATAATCACGGTGTATGTGCAATGTCAAATACAAATCAAGATGACATATGTATATGCGAGGATGGTTATTATGGCGATGCATGCCAATTCTCACCAGAAAACGTTATAACAGATGATTGGGCATTAAACAAACAAGGAGGTGATGATGATTGGGTATGTGAAAATCCATACGGCGAACAAGGTCTTAACCCTCATGCTAAAGTTCTTAAATGCAAACCAAATACAATTCGTGATAAATATAAAGGTCATTATTGCTTATCAAGTGGTAAAGTAGATGGAAAAAATATATCAGAACGTTTGGGAATTGATGAAAAAAATGTTATAAAAACATTTGAAGATGTTTATCCAAAAGAGTGGGTTGATAACAGAATTCAAGAAAGTAGGGCAAGGGGATGGAAAGGTGCTGATGCATATTATCAAGGAAAACGAGGTATAAAATCAATACTTACACCAGATCATTTTAAATCTCATGAAACTTGGGATGATGTAAGTGTAGGAGAAATATACGACACATCTTTGCATATTGGGTCTGCTCCAAATAAAAGTTGTAGTTCTATACAGGCGACGCTGAATGACAAAACTGGTGAGATAGAAATGCGTTATAATGATCAGACATGTGAAGGAGAAGAAAAACAATTTTATAAAGATGGTGTATTTATAACACCTTACATAAAACATAAAAATGAAGATGAATTTAATAGATCAAGTGGTAGTAAAGCCGATGATCAAAATATTCATATGCAAAAATGTACTCCAGATGGAAAATGTATAAGAAGAAACAAGGCATTTTGTTTAACAGAAAAAAATACAATAGATACAGAAAAACAAGCAGATTTAGACCGGGCAATTAGTTCTCATAGTTTTAAAATAGACAATGAAGATAAACGTCTCGCATTAATGAAAGCAGCGAAAGAATACGATGAGGCGAGAAAAAATGGAACTACAGATGAATATATAAGTGAAGATGAAGCCGATGGTTTAAACAAACAAGCAAAACAATGGTGGCAGACGATGCAAAGGACATGCGGAGAAGAAGAAGACGGTGTCTTAAAACACGGCACTTTTATAATGTCTGAACTTACAGGTGTTGACAAAGATAAAAATTATCATATTCGCGATCATACAGGTGAATTTTGTCATGATGAACCCGAAGTTAATCGTAGTATATATAAACCTACATATAATGAAGACGGAAATCCTGTATACAAGTTTGTTAAATTTCCATATAATAAAGATAGCAAAAATAATAAAGATACTGATTTCCCTGCAGGTTCTGTAGGCAGGTATGAAAGAGAAGGAGATATAACAGGGGTATGTAAAGGCGCATTTCATCCATCTAAGGGAGCATTTAAATTATTATCAGAATATGATGACAATGGGCGAATTACTAATTTATATGATGAACAAAATTGTGGTGAAGCGTCTACTCCTATTGAAGGATCAATAACATATGATAAATGTGTAAAAGTAGAAAATGGAGCATGGGCTGGGCCATGTGATCAAGGTTATCATGTTGAAAGAAGAGATTTTACAAATATTGATACAAAAAATACTAGTTCATGGCATGTTTGTAGAGAAAATAAATGTGATTGCCCAACCACATCAGACGGTACGCAACCCACATCAGGAATGCCTAAGAGTACAATTAATTCTAATGGTGACCTATTAGATGTAGAAGAATGGGAAAGTACACGTGATAACATAAATAAAAAGAGATTATATTATTCTAATAGTAATGGAATTTATAAATCACAAGGTTGTGAATTTCATGGATTAACTAGATGTCATTCTTGTTTGGAAGATGCAAATGGTAAAAGTACTCTTAATAATTGGAAATCAGCAACAAAGGAAGGAGAAGATAATCTTAATAATAGCGATGCTATATTAGCATTTAGAAATAGTGATGGTCAAGTATTACCATTAGATCCCGAATTACAATTTAGACGTCAAGCGGGAAATAATATTAAATTTGCTGATGGTCAAACTATAACACAATCAAAAGAAAGTAATGATTTTGGACCTAATAGTTACGGTACTAATAGAATTGTTGAATGTGGTAATGATGGTAGTTTTGAAAGTGATACTGATAATCAAGATAAGATTAATGACAATGACGGGGATATGGAACTTGGTAGATGGACATCATGTACATCAGGAAAATCACCTGATTATAGATATTGGAGTTATAGAAAAAATGCTGCTGGTAATCCAAATAAAATTGATAGTGATGAGTGGGGAGAGGCTATACCAGTTGCTGGTAGTGATTGGATTACTCCTACCGGACAAACAATTTCAAATAAAAAACTTAGTGGACATGAACAATCTGGTTTTGGTGTAAACAAATCAAGTGCAAAAGCTGTTAGGGATAGAATATCTGAATTTGGAAAAACATCTGATGCACATAAACCATCGAGTTACTTTTGCACACGTCCTACACGTTCATATTGGTCACGACAGCAATTATGGAATGGTAATGAGAATTTACATACATTCTTTTTAAATAATAAATCTACCGATGAAAATAAATGGAGACAAGACAAGGCTACATGCCGTGTAACATGGGGACCTACTGATATTTCACCTACAGGTGAAACTCTTAAGGAAGGTGTTGTTGATTGTTCAACTTAAATTTTATTATAAATATATTAATTATAATAAAATTTGTTTTCTGCACACGGGACATTGATTTGATGTATTATGTACCCAATGTATTAATGCTTTTCTGTAAAATCTATGTTTACACGGTAATGTAATTACATAAGATTCACCGTTTTTATTTTTACCGGGTCTTAAACGACATTGTAAAATTGGACATATATGATTCTTACCCCATTTACGTTTCCACGTCATTTTTATTACTGTATCTAATTCTTAAAGTTGGAAAAGTCGTTTATCATCAGGTGTTAAATGTTTTTTAAATATTTTATATTTATTGAGATTTACAGCACCTGCTATTTCCTTTATTTTTAATAATATCCCTATAATCATAAATTTTTTATTAGGGGTTTTTGTTCCATATTTTCTTTTAAGTTGTGGAGTTATTTTTTTAGAAAATCCGAAATCTATTATATACCATTTATTTTTCTTTCCTTT
>MDTE01026586.1_pt1 | contig 14772 bp, 12 predicted proteins | sample 811231 | NCBI WGS metagenome assembly MDTE01 (sample SAMN05326651, study PRJNA326480) | marine metagenome | isolation source: seawater | place: Indian Ocean: Red Sea | collected 2010 | reverse complement strand
CCGCGCGCGGCCAGATGATGGGATTCTACAGCGCGCTGTCACGTACCGGAGGGATTGCCGGCATCGTCCTCGGCGAACTGATGTTTGACATCTTCGGCTTCGAGGCGACGTTCCTGCTCCTCGCACTCGTCTCCGCTCTGGCGGTTCCAATGCCGCTCCGGGTCGGGTTCACGACGAGCGAGCACTGGCGCACGGCAAAGGAGGGCGGACCGAACGCACTGCTGATCGCCGGGCTGTGCGTCTCCGCCGTCGGCCCGGGCCTCGTAATGTCGACGCTCGGATTCGTGCTGATGGACCGATTTGGCGAATCGCTCACGGTCGCCGGCCTGGCAATCGGGATCGCAACGCTGAACGGACTGCTGCTCGGCAGCCGGTGGATCTTCGACACCGCCTGCGGGCCGCTGTTCGGTGCCCTTGCCGACCGCTACGGCATGCGCCGATCGGCGTCGCTGTTCTTCACTTCCGGGCTGCTTGCGCTCGCGGCGCTGATTGTCGGCGACGGCGTACTCATCCTCTCCGCGGGCATCCTGTGGTTTTTTGCCAGCGGCACAGGTCTTCAGGTCATGCTCGCGGGAGAAGCCAGCCGGCACGGTTCGGGTTACTAAGCGCGTTTCGCCACCGCCGGCGACGTCGGTGCGGCCGCCAGCCCCCTGATTGGCTGGAGCGTTGTACAGGCCGCGATGCCCAACGGGGCAGTGTTTGGTGCAGGCGGCCTCCTGTACGTGGCGGGATTCGCCGCCGCGCTTGCCGCGTTTCGCACGAAGACCGGCGTGCCGGAGCATCCGGACTGAGGTAGGCTCGTCCCACCAGAGGAGGACCGGCACATGGCAGACATGAACGCCTTCAACAAACCCGTCATCGATGAGTTTCGTGCAAACAGCGGGAAGGTCGGAGGCGATTTCGAAGGTGCAAAGCTACTGCTGCTGAACACCATTGGTGCGAAGACAGGCAGCACGCGCACGGTGCCGCTCGTCTACAACCGGGACGGCGAACGCATCATCATCGTCGCCTCGTTCGGGGGCGCCGCCACCGATCCACCCTGGTTCCTCAATCTGTCGAAGAATCCCGACGTCGTCGTGGAAATGCCCGGTGATACGTTCAAGGCGCGCGCCACGATCCTGGAGGAACCGGAACGTACCAGGCAGTTCGAGAGAATGGCCGCTGGCATGCCCTTCTTCAATGATTACCAGGCGAACACCGAGCGCGTGATTCCCGTGGTGGCGCTCAGCAGATGACCGCGACACCACTCACCCTCTACGCGTCGCCCATGTCTCTCTGGAGCGGCCGGGCCCGCAGTTATCTCATCAAGGCACACATCGACTACCGCGAAGAACCGCATGCCAGCCAGCACTTCATGGAAGTCGTACTGCCGAAAGCGGGCGGCAGACGCGGCATACCAACCCTCGAATTCCCCGACGGACGCGTGATTCGCGACGGCGTCGCGATCGTCGACCACTTCGAAGCGGAACGGGGCAACCCACACACACCGGCCACCCCGCGACAGCGCATCGCGGCCCTGCTCTTCGACGTCATCGGCGCCGAGGGGCTCGTACGACCGTGCATGCACTACCGCTGGCACTTCCCTGAGGAAGACGAGTTCCTCCTTCACCACTTCCGACCGATCACCCCCTGGGGGGGAACGGCGGAAATGACGGGGGAGGCTCGCATCAGGATCAACCGTGAGGTCGTAACGCCGCTGTTTGGGGCGGCGGCGGAACACTCGGAGGCGATCGAAGCGCTCTATGCCGACGTCGTCGACGCGCTTGATGCGCACCTGGCGGACGTCCCATATCTGTTCGGCGGTATGGCTTCGATCGGTGATTTCGGACTGATAGCACCCCTCTACGGCCACCTGGGTAGAGACCCTGTGCCGCTGCGCATCCTGCAGACGCGCGCGTTCAACCTGCTGCGCTGGGTCGAGCGGATGAACCGGCCCGAACCCGACATCGGCGAATATGCCGACAGGTCTGAGACGTTCCTGGCCGACGATACGGTGCCAGATACGCTGATCGACGTCCTTCGCGCGTTTGCGGTCGATTTCGTGCCGGAGACCGTCGCCGCGGCCCACACGATCAATGCCGCGCTGGAAGAGACTCCGCCGCCCGCGGGTTCCGAGTGCGAACGGGGCTACGGCAATGCGGAGTTCGACATGCCAGGTGCGTCGATTTCAGCGCTTGCGCAACCGTTCAGATTCTATCTACTGAAGCGCGTGCAGGATGCGGTTGCGAACCTGGACGGGACTGACCGCGAAGCGGTGCTCGCAATGCTCGACGAAGCGAACATGACACCCGTCCTCGACGCCCGACTGATCAGGGACATCGGACGACAGGACAATCTCGAAGTCTGGCTCTAGGACAATTCGAGGCCAAACTCCGCTGCAAGCAGTTCGTACGACTTCATGCGGTCCTCGAACAACGGCGTGTTCGTCAGCACGACGACCTCGTCGGCGCCCGTCGCTTGCGCGAGTTCGGTGATTTCGGCCCGCACGACATCCGGTGCCCCGACGATCTGACGGGAGCGCTTGGTACGCATGCGCTCGAGTTGCGCGTCCGTGAACGGGTACTCCGCGGCCTCTTCGAGCGTCGCCGCAGGCCCCTGCTTGCCCTGATCCCGTCGAATGCGCTGGAGTTCGCGCGCCCGGCGAAGCAGGTCTACATGTTCGGGGTCGTCGTTGGCAATCGCGAACACCCCGAGCGAGACCCGCGACGCGCGTCCGCCTTCACCATTGAACTCGGCGCGATACATCTGGATGACCTGCGCGGCCTGCTCAGGAACGATGAAATGCGCGTAGGAAAGCGGCAGCCCGAAGTAGGCCGCGTACCGTGCGCTTTCCGGACTGGACGCGAGCACCCAGACTTCCGGCACGGTATTCGACTTCGGGGAGACTGCAAGTTCGCCAAACGCCTCGGAGTAGGGTTTTTCGTTCGAGACCCAGGCCAGCATGTCGCGGATTTTGGTCGGGTAGTACTCGATGCCGAGCCGGTTCCCGTAAGCGAGCGCCGCCGCGGTCACGCCATCACTCCCCGGCGCCCGCCCCACCCCCAGATCGATGCGGCCCGGATACATGACCTCCAGCATGCGGAAATTCTCGGCCACCTTGAACGGTGAGTAATGCGAGAGCATGACACCCCCCGAGCCGACCCGAATCCTGGAAGTTTCGTTTGCGACGCGCGTGATGAGGATTTCCGGCGACGCGCACGCAAGCGATTGTGACGCATGGTGTTCGGCCAGCCAGTAACGGTGATAGCCCAACTCCTCGCAACGACGCGCGAGCGCAATTGTGTGGGCGACCGCGGTCGCCGCATCTTCACCTGCGCCAATGGGCGATTGGTCCAGAACGGATAGCTGCATCAACTCCTCCTCAGGGCCGCCATTAAAGCAGAATCATGGCCGCTGACCGCGCGGAGGGCGTCTGGCGAGCGCGCCGTTCCCCTTCGAGATTTCCGGCAGACGTTGCACTTGATCCAACAATCCGGAAACCAGCTCAGGAGTATGTACATGGGCGCCGCCAACCGACTCGTCGGAGTCATGCTTGCAGTCGTGCTCTCGGCACCAGCGTGGTGCGACTCGAGGCTCAAAAACATCGCAACCAGGGGATTTGTCGGCACAGGCGACAACGTGCTGATCGCGGGCCTGATCATCGAAGGAGACACTGACGCCACTGTGCTCATTCGGGGACGCGGACCAAGCCTCGCAACATTTGGCGTAGCCAGCGTGCTCGCAGATCCCGTGCTGCAGTTGTTCGATCAGCCGGGAAACCTGCTGCAGACAAACGACGCCTGGCAGGCGCATCCTCGTTTCGGCGGGATCCCTGGCAACCTCGCGCCCGGCGATGCCGACGAGGCGGCCCTTCTTGTCACCCTTGCACCTGGCGCCTACACCGCGATTCTCAGTGGCGTGGGCGGCACTTCCGGCGTCGCCATCGTCGAAGTCTTCATGGTCAACCCAACGACGCTGGATCAGGACGGCGACGCCATTCCGGACGTCAACGACGACGACGTGGACGGTGACGGCTTCGACAACCTGGTCGATGTCGACGACTTCAATGCCGACATCTCCGGCGACCTCGACAACGATGGCATCGACAACAACGTCGACCCGGATGACGACAACGACGGAACCCCCGACACGCAGGACGCCTTCCCCCTGGATCCAGGAGAGTCGGCCGACAGTGACGGCAACGGTTTGGGCGACAACGCCCAGGCGAGCCTTGCCGCGGGTATCAACCCGTACTCCGACTTCACCATCACGGAAAGCGACCTGGGCGAACAGAATCGATCCGTACGACATTTCCACGCCAGCAACGCATCACAACGAGCGTTTGGGGTGACCGTCAGCTGTAACGACGTTGCGTTCACCGTCTATGGCCGGGACGGCAACGGGCTGTTCCAAGACGTGCTGGGAGAAACCGTGGTTGAGTCGCGCGGCGACGATCGTTCGACTGTCGTGGATTTCAACATCATGCCGGACGGCAGGCGCGCCTTCGTGGTCGCCCAGCAGTCATCGCGCACGGAAGAGGAAGACGTGTTTGGCAGCACGCTCTACGTCATCGACATCGACACGAATGGGGCGCCGAGCGTCGTCGACTCCACCTCTCTCGATCGACTGTTCACCCCCGATCGCATGTTCGTTGGCCCGCAGGCATGCACGGGCTGCGCGCGCGTCTACATCGGCAGTCGGCGGACGACCAACCCGGAAACGGGCGTTCTTGAAGCGATTTCTCCCAGTGTCGCGATCGGGGTCGCCGCTGACGGCACCGCGTCAGTCCTCCCCGAAAGTCCCGAGTTGCCAACTCTTGCAGGGTTCTACGCGAACACCGCATGGAGCGGCGACGGCAGCTTGCTCTTCAGCGCGACCGGACCCTACATCCTCGTGCAGCAATCCGAAGCGGATGGTTCCCTGCCCGAGATACATCGTTTCGAGACCAACGTGTCATTCGATACGAACGCTACCGCACTGACCGGTGTCGCACTCTCGCCGGACGGCACCAAAGTCTTCACCGCCTACAAGGACCGCGTGAACAACAATCGTCAGGTCCTGCTCCGTCTCGGCTGGGACGGCAGCGAATTGACACCCGAGACGTCACTCGAGCTCTCGGCCGCAAGCGGTTACAACAACTACGGCGGTCTCATGACCATGGCACCGGACGGCTCATCGCTGTACATAACATCGCGTCACGGCTACACCGAGAACGATCTGACCCGCTGGCGGGCGGCGATTCACCACGTCGTCGACCCCAGCAACGCGATGACGCTGAACCGACAATCAGAAACGATGCTGTTCCCGGCCAACTCGATCCACGGCGTGTCACATGTGGGAGACGCACTGATTGTCCAGTCGAGCAGCCTGGTACCGACCCAAATCGACCTCGACCCGATCGGCGACTTTGGTACGGAAACGATGCTGCAGCTCGCGCCCGACCGTTTCCCGGCCAACCCGGGTCCGGGCTTCATTACACCCTCGCCAGACGGTGAGAACTTCTACATAGGTGGCCCCCTGGTATTTGTCACCTCAGGTTCCCACGCGAACGACGAAATCAACTGGCGACAACAGATTTTCGATGTCGACGCGTTCTACCAGTCCGGCAGCCGTGACGGTGCGCTCAGCAACTCAGGCGACTGGCTGATCCTCGCCAGCACGGCCTCCTTCGGCGCAGACTCGATCAGTCGCTACGCGCTCGGACCGGACGGCGAGATGACGCAACTCAACTCGGCAACCATTGACCTTGCCGACGTCGCCGGAGCTGGACGCCCGGTGTTCAGTCACGATGACTCGACCGTCTATGTCACGGCCTTCGTCAACGGTACGAATGACGCAGATGGCGACGGCATCACGGATGCGCACATCGTCATCGTCGCGATGGATTTCAATCCTGTCACCGGCGAAATACAGATTCGGGACGCGTTCGAAACCTCACGGCTGTTCGAGAACTACCAACGCTCCCGGCTCGATGAGGGGCAAATTGTGATGACGCGCTCGCCCGAAGGCGACGTGTTGTATCAGCTCGACACCTATCACGGTCGTCTGACCGCGTATGCGATCCAGTCGAACGGAGACATTGACCGTGAACTCGATGATGTCAGCCTGCCCGTTGCGCTGGAGGGTGATCTCGAGATCGCCCCCGACGGAACCGTGTTTGTCGTGACCCTACCCGACACCCACGACGGAGCGCTCACCGCTTACGAGCTGATCGATGATGAACTTCTGCTGGTGGCGTCCATGGGTCCGGACGAGCTGCCTCACGAACTGGGTTCATTTGTTGGCGCGAGTGACCTCGTCATGTCCCCCGACGGCGGCGAGTTGCTCATTGGCGGTCAGCTGATCGACGACAATGACCGGGGGCATCCCGTCTTGCTGTGCGTTGCGCGCGATCCCGGCGGCCGTCTGTGGGCAATGCCGGCGTTGTTCACGCCACAAATCGACTTCCCTGTAGAAGCAATGTCCATCAGCGCGGACGGCACCCGCGTCCTCGTCGCAGACACGTACTCGATCGTGTTGTTCAGGCGAACGCCGCGGTAGCGTCAGGCACAGCGGGGCCGGGGCGCTGCCCCGGCCAGCGTCATGACCAGGTCAGCGCCTGTTCGCTGTGACCGAAGTGCTCGGTCGGTACGTCCATCCCCTGCAGCAGGGTCAGGTACAGGTCCGACAACGGGCGGTTCGGGCCATCGTGCACTACGTGCTGCCCGTGCTTGTAGGCGCCACCGGCAATGAGAATTGGCAGGTCGACCGAGGCATGCGAATTGGCATTCCCGAGGTTGCTGCCGAACAACACGGTCGTGGTGTCGAGCAGACTCTCGCCGGACTCGCTCGGTGCGGCCAGTGTGTCCAACAGCGCGGCGAACGCGGAGACTATCTCGTTCTCGACCAGTCTGAGCTGCGCGATCTTGTCTTCGTCCTGTCCGTGATGGGACAGTCCGTGGTGATCCCCTGAGACGCCCGCAACCTTGGGCACAATCCCGTGGTCCTGAATCATCAGACTGACCACGCGCGATGAATCGGTCTGCAGAATCAGCGGGATCAGGCCCAGCATCAGCTTTACTCTCCCGATCAGTTCGGAAGGATCTTCGAGATCCGCCGGAATCTCGGCATCCACGGCAGGTTTCGGGCGCTGCTGCCACGCCTGTATCTCCACAAGCTCCGCTTCGGCGGTTCGCACCGACTCGAAGTAGGCATCGAGTTTCTTCCGGTCGACGTCGCTGACCGAGCGCCGCAAAGAAGCCGCTTCCGCACGCAGCCGGTCGAGAATGCTCCCGCCATCGGCAAGCTTCTGCTTCTCGCGCCGAACGGCCTCCGCGTCGCCCTGCAGGAACAGGTTCGCAAAGACCGTCGCCGGGCTCGTCTCGGCCGGCACCATCACGCCGCTCGAGGTATAGGACTGGCTCTGCGGCGTGAGGCTCCCCAGGGTGACCGATGGAAACCGCGTGACGTAGCCAAGATGGTCCGCAACGACCTGGTCGAGTGAGATGGTGTTCTGGAACCCGTCGAGCCCGGGATGTTCAGCGGAGGTCAGCCAGGTAATTTCTGAGTTATGCGCCTGACGGCCATTCTGGTTCTTGTGCGCGAGGCCGGAGAAGAGTGAGTAACGATCCCTGTGCTGGTCGATGTGCGCGAGGTACTCGCTCGCTTCGTAACCACTACCGGCCGTCTTCGGGAACCACGAATCCGCGTAGAGCCCGAGCGTGTTACAGATGTTCACCATCCGCTTCGGCTGTTCGATGAGGGTCGTCGCCAGCGCGCGTGGCGCAAGCGCTTCGAGCGCGGGCAGCGTAAGCAGGACCGCGCCCGCTTTCAGGACACCGCGACGGGTCGGCTGTTTGGCGTTTGGCATGACTATTTCGTCCGGAACAGGTCGCTCTGCACGACCGCGTGAACCATGGATTTCATCGGATAGCCGTAATCGGCAAGACCGGCTGTGATGGAGGCCACCGCGGCGCGGTCCGCAAAGTCGATCTCGGCCCCGGTGGCGAAGACAATGAGGTTGGACACGAAATGTGTCGCCACTGCATCGAGTTCGGATTCGAGCAGGTGCGCTTTGTATTCACGGATGTCGGCAAACCGGGTCCCGTCAGGCGTCACGCCGCTGGCGTCGACAGGGAGGCCGTCCCTGAACGGCGCAGGATACTCCTTGCCGTCCGGCGCAGTGACCATGCCTTCTCCCGATGCCCGGTAGCGCGTCCTGAATGCACCGACGGGATCGAACGACTCGAGCGCGAGACCCGGCGGATCGATCTTCACGTGGCAGCTTGCGCAAATCGTGTTGGTCCGATGTGCGGAAAGCTGCTCGCGAATCGTCGTGGTGCCGCGGGTATCCGGTTCAAGGCTCCCCACGTTCGGTGGGGGCGGCGGCGCGGGCTGCCCAAGCAGATTCGCCAGCACGAAGTTGCCGCGCGGCACGGGCGACGTCGTCGTCCCGTTGGCCGTCAGTTTGAGCACGCTGCCCTGGGTGAGCAGGCCGCCGCGGACGCTGTCGTCAGCCAGCGCAACCTTGCGCATGTACTGGCCTTCGATGCCGTCAATGCCGTAGTGATCCGCAAGCCTGCGGTTCAGAAACGTGAAGTCGGCGTCGATCAGATTCGCGGCGCCCATGTTCTCCCGGATGAGTTCCGTCAGATAGAGTTCTGTTTCCCGCAGCATTGCCTGCCCCAGGATGTCGTCGTATTCGGGATACAGCGTCTTCTCGGGCGTGGTGGCATTGATCTCGTAGAGCCGGAACGCCTGCCCCGCGAAATCCTCGAAGAAGCGCACCGCGCGCGCGTCGGCCAGCATGCGCTCGACCTGGCGTTTCAACACGTTCGGCTTGTTGAGTTTGCCCTTGGCGGCAAGGCCTGAAAGTTCCGCGTCCGGGGTTGTCCGCCACAGAAAGTAGGCGAGCCGCGTCGCCAGCGCTTGCGCGTTCAACCGATCACCCGCGGACACGTCGTGATAGAGAAACGATGGGAAGGACAGTACCGCCCTGAGCGGCACACGCACCGCTTCTATGAACGGACGGTTCTGCTCCAGCAGCGGTTCCGCAAGGGCAGCAAACGCAGCCACCTCGTCGTCAGCCACCGGCCGCCGGAACGCCCGGGCGGCGAAGTCGGCGACGATCTCCCGCACATGCTCGGCCGGCGCGCGATCCAGCAGAACGTCACCTTCGGCATCTCCCGTCCCGAACCGTACGCCTGTCAGCAGGCGCCGCGTCCCTTCGGGAGGCCACTGCCCAACGATGGGTCCCTCGATGGCAAGTGACTGAAACACGATCCCCTCTCCGTCGTAATCCTTGACGTTCAGATGCGGCTCGAAGTACTTGAAGCCGTCAGGGGGCAACTCGTTTTCCGCAAGCGAGGGCGCGATCGTGTCACCGGGTTGCATGAACGTGGTGACTTGCACCTCGCGGGGCTGGGGGTCAACCAGATCGTAGACGCCAAGGAGATCAGAGAAGGCCGCCGTCTGCCCGCTCGCTTTCTGCGCCTTATAGAGTGTGAAGATCACTTCGGACGTAGCGCGATACGGAAACGCGACGGCGGTCACCTTGTACACCCCGGCGTCTTTGACCTCGAACCCTTCGGTCGAGGAATGGAAGATGTACGTCGAGGACACGTCGAAATAGCTTGCGGCGCCCCCTTCGACGATCGCCGTCACCCCTCCGCCAAGGAAGCCGCCGGCGCTCAGCGCCTGTACGTAGCCTGATTCCGCGTAATTCACCTTGAACGACTGCGTCTCCGGGCGCGCACCCACGCGCAGGGCCCGGTCGAGCGCGGCATCCGCGGCGCTCAGATAACTGCGGATGTGCAGCGCGGACATGCCCTGGCTGACGGCGACGGTGTCGAATCCGCCGGAATCGGCCTCGGCGGGCAGGCCACGCGTGATCGCGGCGGCGACCTCTTCCTCGATGCCCAGCAGGTCCTGGATCGAGTACTGGTATTCGAGCGGCGTCAGGCGCCGGAGCGCGGTGCGCTGGCCCCCACGTCCGGCAATGCTCGCCTCGGTGAGCGCCGCGTGCAGGGCGGCAAGTGCGGGTTGGGCAATGGTGCTGGCGGGCGCCGGCGTCGGTGGCGGAGGCATCTCGCCGTGCTGGACCCGATCATAGACGCGCGCCCAGAATCGCCGGTTTTTCGGATCCGCCAGGTCATAGCTCACGTCGTTGAAGTTGAGCGGCGACATGACGGTGTTGCTGTGGCAGGCGAGACACGTCGAGTCGAGCAGCGGCTTGAACGCGCGTTCGAACGAGGGCGTGCCGTTCGCAGATACAGATGCGAGTAACGAAACGGCCGCCACCCCCAGCAGTACGGCGATCTCCAAGAGACGACGCATGCCCGGCTCTCCCCTGTTTCTGCGCAAGTTTACTACAAGTGTCATCCGTCCGGTCAGGCCTTGTTCCGCCCGCCCGGTCATGCATTGGGAAACCAGTAGGTCAGGTACTCAGCGTAGAGCACGCGCCCCTCCACGCCACGCGCCTCGATCTGATGGCAACTCTTGAGCAGCACCTCACCCCGGCCTTTGTCGGTCGCGTCCAGAAGACTGATGTGGGAGCGCAGATGGACACCATCCCCAATGACGACCGGCTTCAGCACCCGCACCTTGTCGAGCCCGTAGTTCAGCGGTCGCTCGCCGTCCAACGGAAAGAGGCCTGCATCCCTGAAGAAGTGGGACAGCAGGGCAACCATGTGGAAACCATGGATGATGGTTCCGCCGTACGGGCCTTTGCTGGCTGTTTCCGGTTCACAGTGCCCAGGCGTGCGCCAGCGCGTCACCTCCCCAAAGACGTTGACCTGGGTCTGGTCGATGAACACCCAGTCGCTCACGGCCAGCGGCTCTCCGATCCGGTCACGGGCTTCCGAAAGTCGGAAAGGGCGGGTCTCAAGTGATGTTGCCATCAAGGCACCTCCAGTGGGCCATCTGCGCTTGGAAACGGACTCTGACGAGTGACTACGAACCGGGGATCTGCCGGACAACCTCCCGCAGTTTGGCGAGATGGCCTTCTGCATCCAGCCCTCCGCCAAGCGTGCGTAGACACAGGTGGGTCAATCCGGCTGCGCGCCAGCCGGCAACCCGATCCCGCCATTCGGCTTCCCTCGCCCCGACCACCGCGACGCCTGCCTCGGTCCCGATCTCATCTGCGCCACGCCCCGCAGCGGCCGCTTCGGCGAGGATGCCGTCGCGCACCGACGGATACTCGTCGGGACCGCACATCACGAACCAGCCGTCACACTGGCGTCCGATCCGACGAACGATCGAAGGCGGCGGCGTGGCGCCGGACCCGACCCACATCGGGATGGGCCGCTGGATCGGGAGCGGGTTGATGCCGGCACCCGTCACGGTGTCGAACCGACCCTCGAACGATACGGCTTCCTGCGTCCAGAGCTGCTTCAGCAGTTCGATCTGCTCGTCACAACGACGTCCCCGGGTCGAGAAGTCTTCACCCTGGAACGCATACTCTTCACGCGAGCCGCCGACGCCAATTCCGAGCCTCACACGACCACCGGTCAGCAGGTCGAGCTCCGCTGCCTGTTTCGCAAACAGCACGGTCTGCCGGGCCGGCAGGATGATCACGGACGGCACGAGTTCGATCGACTCGGTCACCGCGGCGATGTAGGCCAGAATCATCATCGACTCGTGCAGGTGGCCGTTGCCGGCCCGCATGATCTGTTCCGGGACGCGCAGGTGGGTCAGGCCCAGTTCCTCGGCGAGTTGCGCGAACGCCTTGATCGCACCCAGATCGTCCTGCAGTTCACGGACCGGAAGTGATACGCCAATTCTCATGTGTCCTTTGCCTTGGCAGCGCGTTCGCGCGGAGACCGGATTGTGCCAAGGATTTCGTGCAGGCGTAGACTGCCTGCAAACGGATGGCGGGGCAGTCCAGGTGAAGGACTACTTCAGGGACGGCGCAACCCGCGCGATGAAGCTGGGCAACAGGGGGCCGCTCGACCTCGACGGGAGCGGCCGCCTCGCTCCCTCGATCCTTGCCGCCTACTGGAAACACGGCTTTTACGTCTTCGAAGACGTCATCGTGACGGAGGAACTGGCCGATCTGCGGGCTGACCTCGATCGCCTGCTGGATGGCGCGCCGCACGCCCGAGGCGCATCCGCAACGCGCGATGGCCGACCTGCCCTCGACGCGCACCTCGCCCGGCCCTGCTTCCGCTTCGCGAAACCGCTGTCCGATCCGTTCGGCGGCACCGCGACAACCGGAGGCCGCTATCAGATTCGTATGCGCGAGCACAGTCCGGCAAGCCCGGGCGAAGTGCTGCTGCACGTGACCGGCATCATGCAGATGCTCGACGCCGCTCTCCGCCTTTACGGCCATCCGCAGCTGCTCGCCGTGGCCGAGCACATCAACGGCCCCGACTTCACGCCGTTTACAGCAGGCATGTGGATCAAGCCGCCACGCTCCGGAGCGGCCGTCGCCTGGCACCAGGACGGCACGACCCATTGGGACAATCCCGACCTCGATGCCGGCACCCACGGCTTCAACTTCATGACCAACCTGTTCGATACGAATGCCGTCAACGCGCTGTGGATCGTGCCGGGCACGCACAATCGAGGCAGGATCGACCTTGCGACGCTCGCCGCGGACCCGGGATCCGATCGGCTCGCGGGCGGCGTGCCGCTGCTGTGTCGCGCGGGGGACGTCGCGATCGTCAATCGCCAGGTTGTGCACGGCTCGTTCCCCAACACGACGGACGAACTGCGCGCCTCGCTCAACTTCGGTTTCCATCGGCGGGCCTCGGTCATCGGCCACACGGGCTGGGCGGACACCGCATACGATGACGCTCACATCCTGCAGCGTTCACGCGTCGTCGGCGTTGCGATCAATGCGCGTCATGAACGGTTCCCGCACGAAACTCCGTACGTGTACCAGCCCGTGGCTGCCGAGGCGGACGCGCTCGCGCTCAGCAACGCGACCCGGCAGAGCGTGCTGCACAACTACAACCTGCTCGACATAGGAATCTGACGTGCGTGCGATTGTCTGCGAGGCCTACGGGCCACCCGACTCCCTGACCGAACAGGACCTCCCGGTGCCGGAACCGAAAGGCACCGAGGTACGGGTCCGGGTGACCGCGACCGGACTCGGGTTCGTCGACGGACTGATGATTCAGGGCCTGTATCAGGTCAGGCCGCCTTTGCCTTACCGCCCCGGCAGCGAGTTTGCCGGCGTCGTCGATGCCGTTGGCCCTGACTGCAGCACGCTGGCCCCGGGTGACCGCGTCTTCGGTAACGCGCCGGGCGCCCTGGCTGACTTCGTCTGCACGGACGCCGCGCGCTGCTTTCGTACACCCGATGCGCTCGACGACGCGTCTGCGGCGAGCCTCGTCGTGAACTACCCTACCGCGCTCTACGGGCTGCGGGACTGCGCGAATCTCGAGGCAGGGGAAACGGTGCTTGTCCTCGGCGCGTCCGGCGGCGTCGGGCTCGCCGCCATCGCAACCGCCAGGGCATTTGGTGCACGGGTCGTCGCGGCCGCGTCGACCGACGCGAAACGTGCCGTCGCAAAAGGCGCGGGCGCGAACGCGACCGTCGACTACACCCAGCCGGATTGGCGGGACGCGCTGAGGGCCTGCTGCCCCGATGGTCTGAACGTCGTCTGTGACCCCGTCGGCGGCGATGTCGCGGAACCCGCGTTTCGCTCGCTGTCACCGGGCGGACGTTTTCTGGTCATCGGGTTCGCCGGCGGCACGATCCCGCGACTCCCCCTGAACCTCGCCCTGCTCAAGCGATCAAGCATCGTAGGCGTCGATTGGGGCGGCGAGTCCCGCGCGCATCCCGAATTGCTCGGTCAGATGCTGGGCGACATGTCGACCATGATCGATGCCGGCACCCTCAAGGTTGCGCCCGTCAGCGCACGGCCCGCGACGGACTACGTCACCGCACTCGAGGACCAGCTGGGGGGGCGCATCACCGGCAAATTGGTGCTGATCCGTCCGCATGGCACTGGGACGTAACAGTGACGTAGCACCTGTTACATGCGTTACGGTGCGAGCGGTGTCACTGGCGCCCCCCGTGACCCTCAAGTGACTCAAAAGACACCGCTTTTCGAACATTACCGCAAGCTGGCATTCGTCTGGCAACTGATTCCTGGAATCCAATATTTCCAGGACCTCCATGTTCACACACTATGCCAGCCAACTCCGCGCAGCCTGCGTCGGCATCATGTTGGTCTGTACAAGCGCCGCAAGCGCGGGCCCCATCGACCTTGGTTTCCTCATGGACAGTTCGGGGAGCGTTGGTACCGTCAACTGGGCGCTGCAGAGCGAAGGATTTTCACAGGCCATCGAGGCCCTGCCGAGGAATGGCGAGTGTCGGGTTACCTTCGTCAGCTTCGCATCACATGCGGATGTCATCGTAGAACCGACTTTGATCGATTCGGATGCGACGCTCGCAAGCGTTCAACAGGCGGTTGCCGACGCGCCGTTCCTGGGTAGCTGGACCAATACACCCGCAGCGATACGCCTCTTCATGGATACCATCAGTTCGGTCGGCTATCAGCCGGACGACCACCAACTCGTCAATCTGGCGACCGACGGTGACCCAATGCTCTGGTTCCGGGATCTGAAAGACGAAACCCGAACGGCAGTCGCGACGCAGTAGAGGCGGGGCTCGACAGCTTCAGCGTCGAAGCGATTGGTACCGCGCCGGACCTCGACTTCCTGACGGAAATCGTCTTCCCGACAGGGAGTGTCTATGAGGAAAACGAAGCGCTGCCGAATCCGATCGACGAGGGATTCGTCGTCGTTGCACGTGACTATGAAGCTGTCCACACGATGTTGGACAGCAAAATGGACACCATCGTGT
>MDTE01116887.1_pt1 | contig 14776 bp, 10 predicted proteins | sample 811231 | NCBI WGS metagenome assembly MDTE01 (sample SAMN05326651, study PRJNA326480) | marine metagenome | isolation source: seawater | place: Indian Ocean: Red Sea | collected 2010 | reverse complement strand
TTTCAATCGATTGAAGGAAGCCTTGCGCGACAGCGGCTTCTGGCGGCCCGCGCCTGCCGGGTTGAGGCTCAGATCAGATAACTTCTATTGGGCCGTCAGCGCTTGCGAGAACAGCGTGTTCCACTTCAATGTTTTTCGGGCTCCGGATGAGGCCTTCCAGAAAGCGCAGTTTCCAAGTGTATTGTTTGAACTCGATTCTACCGGCGTACCGGTGAATCCCGTCCGCCGGTTGATTTTTGGGGCGTCGGATCCAAGTCTGAGTGCCGACAGATCAGGTGCGAGGGGAACCGGGTTCACCCTTCAAATTGACAAGGACGGATTCCTGCAATGAGTCGTCTGTGGGTCTCAGCTATATGCAGGCCGGTGCGAGGCACTGAAAATTAGTGCATTGCGTGAAATAATTCGGAAGAGGTATGCCCTTAGAATGTTACTTCGGGGCCTTGCAATGGCCCGGGAAAGAGGTCTTTGATTGAGGATGGTTCAGGTACATATTAATTGGTGGTCAATTGGCTGGGTGTATGCTCTGACGTACGCAATTCGCTGAGAAACTTGTCATGTCTGATAAGGAGAATGATCAAAATAGCAATGGTGACTCGGGGACGATCGTCGTCACTGAGACCAAGACTAAAACCAAGAAGCCCTCAATGTATAAGGTGCTTCTGTTGAATGACGACTACACACCCATGGAGTTCGTGGTGCACATATTGGAGCGCATTTTTCACAAGAGCCATGAAGAAGCGACACAGATTATGCTGCACGTTCACCAGAAGGGCATCGGTGTATGTGGGGTTTACACGTATGAAATTGCGGAAACCAAGGTCAGCCAGGTGGTAGATATCGCCCGCCGCAACCAACATCCTCTGCAATGCACGATGGAAAAGGAGTGACGTGCCCGGTTTTTCAAACAATCTCGAGAAGAGTCTTCATCGAGCGCTCGCGCTCGCCAGTGAACGCCACCACGAATACGCGACACTCGAGCATCTTCTTCTGGCGCTGACCGAAGACAATGACGCCATCGCGGTTTTGAAGGCGTGTGGTGTCGACGTCGACGTGTTGCGCCAGGATCTTGGATCGTATCTGGATGACGACCTCAGTGGTCTGATCATCGATGACTACGAGGACCCCAAGCCGACCGCCGGTTTTCAGCGAGTGATCCAGCGTGCACTGATCCACGTTCAATCATCGGGCCGCGAAGAAGTCACGGGCGCCAACGTCCTGGTGGCAGTGTTCTCCGAGCGGGAATCTCACGCGGTCTACTATCTCCAGAAGCAGGACATGACCCGCCTCGACGCCGTGAGCTATATCTCGCACGGCGTGGCGAAGGTGGCCGGCATGTCAGAGAGTCGCTCCGCTCGAGGTGCCGAGGAAGAGCCGGAAGAGGCACCCAGCGAGCAGGGCGATGAGGCGCTGAAATCCTACTGCGTCAACCTGAATGAAAAGGCTGCGAACGGCAAAATCGATCCGTTGATTGGTCGCCAGAGTGAAATCGACCGGACCATTCAAATCCTTTGCCGGCGATCCAAGAACAATCCTCTATTCGTCGGTGACCCTGGCGTGGGCAAGACCGCTATCGCTGAGGGCCTGGCGCGCCGGATTGTCGAAGGTGACGTGCCGGATGTGTTGGCGGAAGGAACAATTTTCGCACTCGATATGGGATCATTGCTGGCCGGCACACGGTATCGTGGCGATTTCGAAGAGCGGGTTAAGGCGGTTGTGAACGAGGTTGAGAATTACGAAGGCGCCATTCTGTTTATCGACGAAATTCACACTGTGATCGGTGCCGGTGCCACGTCCGGCGGCGCCATGGATGCCTCAAATCTTCTCAAGCCCGCACTGCAGGCGGGATCGTTACGTTGCATCGGTTCAACGACCTACAAAGAGTACCGCGGCTATTTCGAGAAGGATCGCGCACTTCTCCGTCGCTTCCAGAAGATCGATATCAACGAGCCTTCAATCGAAGATGCCGTCAAGATTCTTCGAGGTCTCAAGCCGTATTTCGAAGAGCACCACAAGGTGCGCTACACGGCTGAGGCCATTCGGTCAGCCGTGGAGTTGGCTGCCCGCTACATCCATGACCGTAAGCTGCCGGACAAGGCCATCGACGTCATCGATGAAACTGGCGCCGCTCAGATGCTCAAACCCGCCAATCGCCGTCGAAAGACGCTGGGTGTGCGTGAAGTGGAGACGGTCGTCGCCAAAATCGCCCGAATTCCACCGCGCTCGGTATCGAAGAGCGATAAGCAGGTTCTGCAAACGATCGAGCGGGACCTCAAATCAGTGGTTTTCGGACAAGACAAAGCCATCGGTGCGCTCTCCAGCGCTATAAAGCTGGCCCGTGCCGGATTGCGCGAGCCGGAAAAGCCGATCGGCTGTTACCTGTTTTCGGGACCCACAGGCGTTGGCAAGACAGAGGTTGCGCGCCAACTCGCGGACCTTATGGGAGTGGAGCTCGTTCGTTTCGATATGTCCGAGTACATGGAACGCCACACGGTTTCGCGGCTGATCGGTGCCCCGCCTGGCTATGTGGGCTTTGATCAGGGCGGGATGATGACTGACGCGATCGACCAGCACCCGCATGCCGTACTTCTTCTCGATGAAATTGAGAAAGCACACCCCGACGTCTTCAACCTGCTTCTGCAGATCATGGATCATGGCAAGCTGACGGATCACAACGCGAAATCGGTCGATTTCCGTAATGTGATTCTGATCATGACGACCAATGCGGGCGCGCAGGAAATGGCCAAGCAGTCCATTGGGTTCGAGCGGGGTTTGCGCGAAGGCGAAGACGAAGAAGCCATTAAGCGGCTTTTCACGCCGGAATTTCGCAACCGACTCGATTCGACGATCGCGTTCTCACATTTGACACCCGAAATCATGATGTTGATCGTCGATAAGTTCCTGTTGCAGCTGGAGGCGCAGCTTCAAGACCGTAACGTGGAAATTTCGGCTACAGATGCGGCGCGGCGCTGGCTGGGCGACAAGGGCTATGATCGGGCCTTCGGTGCCCGTCCCTTGGGCCGCGTCATTCAAGAGCACGTCAAGAGACCGATGTCGGAGGAAGTGCTCTTCGGCAAGCTGGAGAACGGCGGACGCGTCACAGTCGACGTCGAGGATGACGAGATCGTTTTCGAGTACGAGGAAGCGGTTCGTCCATCCAAGTCAAAGAAGGGCGGTCCCAAGGTGCCGGTTCTGGCAGAATAGCCAGCTACGTTCTCGCGCTGACGGCTTGAATGGCTTCTCCGAGGATCGACACCATGTCGTCAATCTCTTCGCGGGTGACGATATAGGGCGGACCAAGCACCACTGTATCACCGTCAGTGCCGTCGGCACCGGCAACACCGGGAAGTATCAGCAACCCTCGCTCCGTGCATTCGCGCGCAACCTCCTCGGCGACGCCCTCCGCTCTCGCAAAGGGCCGTTTCGAAGACTTGTCGGCAACCAGTTCGGCGCCCCGTAGCAAACCACACCCCCGAATCTCACCCACCATGGGGTGATCTCCAAGCATTGCCATGCGCTCTCCCAGGTAATCTCCCATCTCCTCAGCACGGCTCACCAGGTCGTGTGCCTCGATATACTCGAGTGTCGCCAGGCCAGCGGCACTGACCGCTGTGTGCCCGGTGAATGACTCACCATGGACGAACGAGGTTTCGGCCTTCTCGAAGGCGGCATGAATCCTCTCGTGTGCGACGACGCCGCCAATGGGAACAAACCCCGCCCCCAAGCCCTTCGCCACGGTGATCACGTCCGGCGTCACGCCGGTGTGCTCGATGGCGAACTTTCGTCCCGTACGGCCGATTCCGGAGATGACTTCGTCTGCAATCAGGAGCACATCATGTCTGTCACAGATTTCACGAGCCGCCTGCATATATTCGGGAGGCGTCACCAGGCCTCCCAACGGACCACCGGCCATCGGTTCCACGATGAATGCCGAGACTGTGTCCGCTCCAACACGCTGAATGACGTCCTCCAGTTCCGATGCGCATGCGGCGGCACAGGACGGATACTGCAGATCCAGCGGGCAGCGATAACAGTTGGGTGGTGAGATGTGGGGAAAATCGATCAGCAGCGGTTCGTAGGGTTTTCGCCGGGGTGCGGCACCCGTGAGCGACAGCGCTCCCATCGAGCTTCCATGGTAGCTGTGTCGCCGCGCCACCACGCGATACTTATTGCTGTTACCTCTGACCAGATGATAGTGGCGCGCGAGTTTGATCGCGGTTTCGTTGGCTGCCGAGCCGGAGGTGCAGATCCAGGCTTTGTCGAATCCCTCCGGAGCCCACTCGACGAGCTTTCGCGTGAGGGCGCGCTCCTTCTCACTGGTAAAAGTGGTTGTATAAGCGAATGTCAGGCGGCGCATTTCCTCATTGATGGCATCCGCAATCTCTTCCACGCCTTGTCCGAGTATCGCGACAAAGACGCCGGCCGCCCCGTCTAGGTATTTCTTGCCATTCTCGTCCCAAAGATGGACGCCTTGCCCCCGCACGACGGCCGGATAGTCTTTCGCGATCTGGCGGTGAAAAACGTTCTCAGTGTTGGGTTTCATCAACGAATGCTTTCAGTTGGTAGTAGCGCAGTAGCCCTCTTCAGGTTAATTCATTCTCGGCATGGAACCCCAGCCGCCATGGTTGCCCTGAGGGCGTTCGCGAGATACACACAATACTCCCATTGTCGGCTGTTCCCCCATCCGAAGGTGAGCAGCGGGCGCTGTCCCGAATGACGAGTTGGAGGCAGACCGCAAATGTCGGCGGAGTCGATTAGCGATACACCCGAAGCAACGTGGTACATCGGCGTGGACGTCGGCGGTACCTTCACTGATCTGGTGCTGGCCAATGTCCAGCACCAGGTTCACGCCTTCAAGGTACCGTCCGTGCCCGACGATCCTGCCCAAGGCGTATTCAATGTCCTTTCTCGGGCAGCAGAGGCTCTCGGCACGGAAGTCGAGTCGCTGCTCAGTGACTGCGCCCTGTTCGTGCATGGCGCCACAATTGCAACGAACACCGTACTCGAGCAGAAGGGCGCGAAAGTCGGACTCCTTGCGACGGAAGGGTTTCGAGACGCTCTGGAAATCCGTCGCGGCTACCGGGCAAACCCCTTCGATCACAGGACGCCTTATCCGCCGGTGTTGGTGCCACGCAGCCTGAGACGGCCGGTAAGAGGTCGATTGGATCGTGAAGGCAACGAGATCGCCAGCTTGGACCTGGAGGATGTGAAGGCCGCGGGACAGGTATTTGCTGACGCGGGTGTCGAGTCGGTCTCCATATGCCTGTTCAACAGTTTTCTCAGCCCGGTGCACGAAAGAGCCGCTGCCGAGGCGCTTCGCGGAAGTATGGGCGGGGATTGGATTTATGCATCGGTCGATATTGCCCCGATCATCGGAGAATACGAGCGGACGTCGACTACGGTCATGAATGCTTATGTTGCGCCGCGGACAGTCAGTTATCTGCGACGACTGGACGAGCGTTTATGTGAGATGGGTCTTCCCAAAGGAATCCTTCTTGTGCAGAACAACGGCGGCGCCATTTCTGTCGACCGGGTTGCCGACAAACCTGCAACCCTGCTGCTTTCAGGCCCCGCAGCCGGTGTCGGCGCGTTGGGCCTGTACAGCAAGGCTGCCGGGACATCCGATCTCATTTCGATGGAAGTCGGTGGAACGAGTTGTGATGTCATTCTCATGAATGAGGGAACAGTCGACGTTTCCGAGAGCTTCAAGATCGGCGGGTATGACTTGGCAATTCCGTCTGTCGACATTTTCACCATCGGTGCGGGCGGCGGCACGATCTCCGGGGTCGATCGAGGCGGCATGCTCTTCGCCGGACCGGCGGGGGCCGGGGCGAACCCCGGCCCGGCAGCCTATGGACTGGGGGGGCATGAACCCACCGTGACGGACGCTCAGCTGGTCCTCGGAAGGTTGCGGCCCGGAGCCTATGCCGGTGATTCCATAACACTGGATGAATCCAAGGCCCGCCAGGCGATCGACGATCGCATCGCGTCCAACCTTGGTTTGAGCGTGGAAGAGGCCGCGGCCGGCATCATCCGTCTGGTCGAACAGAACTTGTTGCAGGCGGTTCAGGAAATCAGCAGCGAGCGCGGGCACGATCCCCGGCGGTTCACCTTGGTTGCAACTGGCGGTGCCGGGCCGATGCACGGTGCGCCGGTCGGTCGGTTACTGGGCTGTCCCAACGTCTATGTACCCCGTCTTTCGGGTGTTTTTTGTGCCTTGGGCATGCTTCATACGGACGTGCGACATGACTTCATGCGGGTTTTCCTCGAACCATTGGAAACCGTCGGTGCACAAGCAGTCGAACAGGAATTTATCGAGCTCTCGACACAGGGTGAGCAAGCATTGGAACACGACGGCTTTTCCGGCAACACGTGTCGCATACGTCGCGAGATCGACTTGCGCTATGTCGGGCAGCAGTATGATGTCCGTGTGCGCCTCGATGGAAGCGAAGCGTTCTCCATCGAGCGTACGCGCGATCTCTTCGAACAGGAGCACGAGCGTCTTTACGGGCACATTCAGCCCGAAGGTCTTGTTCGGATTTCGGCGCTGCGGATTGTTGCGGAAGGCATTCTGCCGGAGCTGAAAATCCCGCACGTTGCCGGTGCGGACGGAGCGCCTTCGGCTTCCGGAGAGCGCAAGGTTTGGGTCGACGAATCTCGGGGATGGCAGGACGTACCCATCTACTCCGGCGCGGATCTGGGGCCGGGCCATCGTGTTCCGGGACCTGCCATGATCGAGGAGGCGACCACGACGGTATTTGTTGGCGCTGACGACGAACTGGAGATCGATGGCGCCAACAATTTTCTCATTCATCTGAAGGCGTCGTAGGAGACCGGCACGTGCCTGATCCCATTACCTTGGCATTGTTCCAGAATCGACTGGACTACATCGCGCGCCAGATGGGCTGGGTGATGATTCGAACGGCCCGCAGCCCGATCTTCAATCAGGCGCATGACTTCTCGTGTTTCGTTGCCGATGAGCCTGGCAACCTCGTCTCCCAGGCGGACGGGATTCCCATTCACACGGGAGGTGGTGGCTTTGCCGTCCGCGCCGTGTTGGAGGCATTTGGTGGCGACATCTCCGAGGGCGATGTGTTCGTTCTCAACGATCCCTATGTCGCTGGTGGAAATCACCTTCCGGACTGGGTGATCGCCCGTCCCGTCTTCTACGAGTCCGACCTCGCTGCCTTCACCTGTAACCGCGCGCATCAGTCCGACATCGGCGGTGGGGCCGCGGGAACCTACAATTCCTCAGCGACGGAGATCTGGCATGAAGGGTTGCGGCTTCCGCCGCTGCGACTGATCGAACAGGGCAGCACCCGCGAAGATTTGTGGCAGCTGCTGATATTGAACTCCCGCATGCCCCATTTCATGGACGGGGACCTGCGTGCCATGTGCGGTTCCACGGAGATTGGTCGGGAACTGGTTGTGGAGACCATGGAACAATACGGCCTTGAGGCAGGGCTCCAGTGTTTCTCGGGAGTGCTCGATCACGGTGACGCTCTATTGCGCGAAGCCATCGCGGAACTTCCTGATGGCGTGTATGAAGGTGAATCCGGCTTCGACGATGATTGTTTCGAGGAGGTCGACCTTAAGATCGTGGTAAAAATCACCATCGAGGGTGATGAAACGACCGTCGATTTCACGGGGACGGACGATCAGATTCGCGGCTTCAAGAACAGTTCATTGGCCAACACATACTCGTCCATCTATTCAGCAATTTCGACTTTCTTCGATACCTCGATCCCGCGCAATGAAGGGACGTTTCGAAGTGTCAGTGTGATTGCGCCTGAGGGTTCGCTCGTCAATGCCAGGCCTCCGGCGCCGATGACCATGTGCACGCTGTTTCCTGCTCAACACATCGTACATGCCGTCTGGCAGGCGCTGGGCAAGGCCGATCCCGATAATGCCTGTGCCGGTTGGGGTATGTGTGCGTTTCCGCTCTCATCAGCGGCTGGCTATGACGGTCGCATGGCGACAACCTATCATTGGGGCGGATCGCCGGGTGGTGGCGCTGTATCGGGCCGGGATGGATTTCCCCAGGTCAGCGCGATGAGCGCATTTGGTGCACTCATCATCCCGAATGCGGAGATGAGCGAACAATTGTTCCCCGTGCAGGTGGAATGTCAGGAACTGAGGTGCGATGGCGCTGGCGCCGGAACGTATCGCGGCGGTCCGGGTGTTCGATATGTGGTCGATGTTCTCCTCCCCTCGGAGTTCTCTTTTCGAGGCGAAGGCTTAAGGGTTCCCAGGGCCTATGGCACCAACGGAGGCACCGACGGGACGATCAACACGTTGCGGCTCTCTCCCGTCGATGGCAGTGATTTCGATGCACCGACCTACGGCATCAGAAACGTCGGTCCCACGCGCATCGAATTGGTCTCCGGAGGCGGTGGTGGCTGGGGGGACCCGCTGGACAGGTCTCCCGAACTGGTCCTCCGCGATGTAAGCGATGAAATTGTCAGCGTCGAAGCGGCGCGCGAGATTTACGGCGTTGTCATTGACGCTGCGAGCGCGTGTGTCGATGTGACTGAAACTGAGGCGCGACGCCAATCACTCCGCGCGTCGCGTGTTACAGCGCCTGCGGCATAACGTTCTTGCTACTTTGGAACCTGATATGATGCTGCCGATCAACGTTCGTGGGAGGCTCGATCGTGACTGATCCAATCACCTTGGCACTATTCCAGAACCGGCTGGACTATATTGCCCGCCAGATGGGATGGGTAATGATTCGCACATCGCGCAGCCCGATTTTCAATCAATCCCACGACTTCTCGTGCTTCATCGCCGATAAGAACGGCAACCTGGTTTCGCAGGCCGATGGCATTCCAATTCACACCGGCGGGGGTGGATTCGCGATCCGCGCTCTGCTTGAGGCATTCGTCGGTGAGATTTCCGACGGAGATGTATTTGTCCTCAACGATCCCTATGTCGCGGGGGGTAATCATCTTCCCGACTGGGTGATTGCTCGCCCGGTGTTCGCCGAGTCAGAGCTGGTCGCCTTCACATGCAATCGGGCGCATCAATCTGACATTGGGGGAGGTGCGGCGGGAACCTACAACTCCTCGGCGACCGAAATCTGGCATGAGGGTCTTCGGCTTCCGCCCCTGCGCCTGGTCGAGAAGGGCCAAATGCGGGAGGATTTGTGGCAACTCCTCATCCTGAACTCGCGAATGCCCCATTTCATGGATGGAGACCTCCGGGCCATGACCGGCTCGACGGACATTGGCCGCCAGCTTGTCGTCGAGACCATGGAGCGCTTTGGCCTGGAAGAGGGGCGGGCCTGTTTCGCGGGTGTTCTCGATCACGGGGATACCCTGTTGCGAGAGGCTGTCGAGCAACTTCCCGATGGTGTCTACGAAGGCGAGTCAGGTCTCGATGATGACTGCTTCGAGGACATGGAACTCAAGATCCGGGTCAAGGTCACGATCACGGGAGATGAGACGGTCATCGACTTCACGGGGACGGATGATCAGATTCGAGGATTCAAGAACAGTTCGGTGGCGAACACATACTCGTCGGTGTTCTCCGCGCTTTCTACGTTCTTCGACCCGTCCATTCCCCGCAATGAGGGGACTTTCAGAAGCGTCACCGTGATTGCGCCGGAGGGAACCTTGGTCAATGCGAGACCTCCGGCCCCAATGACGATGTGCACGGTGTTTCCCGCGCAACAAATTATTCACGCGATTTGGCAGGCACTCGGTGATGCCGACCCGTCGCGTGCGTGTGCCGGCTGGGGCATGAACGCTTATCCGCTGTCTTCCGCTGTGGGGTACGACGGTCGCGTTTCAACAATGTATCACTGGGCCGGTGCGTCGGGCGGCGGCGCCGTGGACGGTCGCGATGGCTTCCCGCAGGTTGGACCCTTGTGCGCCTTTGGCGCCTTGATCCTGCCCAATGCTGAAATGAGTGAGCAGCTATACCCCGTGCGCGTCCAACGCCAGGAACTCCGAACGGACGGGGCAGGCGCCGGAAAGTACCGCGGCGGCTCGGGCGCGCACTACGTTGCCGATATCATGTTTCCCTCCGAGATCGCCTTCCGAGCGGAGGCGGTCAAGAAAGCTTGGGCCTACGGGACCAATGGAGGAGAGATCGGCACAACCTCGACAGTTACGCTGACCCCGACAGGCGGTGACACCTACGATGCCCCCACGTATGGGGTGATGGACATCGAACCGTCCAGACTTGATGTCTTTTCAGGTGGTGGCGGTGGTTGGGGCGATCCCTTGGATCGAGATCCTGAATGGGTACTCCGGGACGTCTGTGACGAAATTGTGAGTGTTGATTCGGCACGCGATACCTATGGCGTGATTTTGGACACCACGGGAACCGCGGTTGATGCGAAGCGGACCGAGGATCAGCGCCAGGCACTTCGGGAAGCCCGTGAGAAGGAACTCGTCGGCTAGGGCCCTGGCGCGGGCCTAAAAACCGTCATCTTCGACGTCGGCGTGTCGGAACGGTGAGTGGGTCGAAAGATACGTGATGTCCTGATCCACCTGTTGGCGTTCATGCACGAGATAGCGTTCGATAGCCTCCCGGAACTGCGCTTCCCGGATCCAGTGAACCGAGTACGTGTGAACGGGTAGATATCCTCGGGCAAGCTTATGAGGCCCCTGGGCGCCTGCTTCCACGCGATCAAGGCCTCGTTCGATGGCAAATTGTATGGCTTGGTAGTAGCAGGCCTCGAAATGGAGGAAGCGATGATCCTCGCAGCAACCCCAGTTGCGGCCATATAGGGCGTCGCTGCCGATGAAGTTCAGTGCACCGGCGATATAATTCCCGCCGCGTGTGGCCATCACCAGTGCAATCCGGTCGGCCATGGTCTCACCGATGAGTGAGAAAAACCGGCGGTTCAGGTATGGGCGCCCCCACTTGCGACTGCCCGTATCCATGTAAAAGCCGAAAAATGCATCCCAGTGTTCTTCCTTGAGGTCTGCCCCCGTGAACACCTGCACCTCAAGGTCCGGGTTTTCCTGAATTTCGCGACGCTCGCGCCGAATCTGCTTTCGTTTTCGTGACGTCAGATCTGACAGGAACTCATCGAACGTCGCGTAACCGTTGTTGAGCCAATGGAACTGCTCGCTGGTCCGCTGAAGCAGTCCGGACTGGCCGCACTGCTTCCATTCACTTTCAGTCAGAAACGTGATGTGAAGGGAAGAAACTTCCAGCTGACTGGCGACCTCCACGCAACCCGCAAGCGCCAGTTCACGATTCATGGCCTGCTCCTGGTCGTCTCGGGCCAGAAGGCGTGAGCCCGTCACCGGCGTAAAGGGAACAGCCAGTTGAAGTTTCGGATAATACTGTCCGCCGGCTCGTTCGAAGGCATCTGCCCAACCGTAGTCGAACATATACTCGCCCTGAGAATGGGATTTTACATAAAGCGGCGCGGCGCCACGGATCCCGCCATCCGTTCCCTCGACCACCACGTGGTACGGTATCCAACCGGTCTCTGCCCTCACGCTTCCGCTGTCTTCCAGGGCCTTCAGGAAAGCGTGAGACAAAAAGGGATTGCTATCGCCGGCACAGGCGTCCCATTCGGCGGCGTCGACGATCGCGATACTGCCGACGGCCTTGATGGTTACGGCCGGTTGCTCGACGTCACCCATTGACGGCGATTTGCCTCTCGATATTTGTGTGGAGTGTGTTCATGCACGTGACAGCAATTGTAGCAAATGCGGTTACCGGCTATCACCCGATCAGGGGATGAATCCCTCAAAAAAGATGTTGTCGGCGTGGGCGTTTGCAAGGGCCAGCCGGTCCGGCGTACGAACCGTAAAGACAATCAAGGGAATTCCTCGTTCACGGAAGCGTTGCGCACCCGGGCTTGGCAGGGCACCGATGTGGCAGCCAATAAACTGAAGCCGTGTCGAGTGCCTGGTCCGAAACTCTCGAAACACTGATGACTGCCATTGGCCCGTGGCGAACCACCCTCTTCGGAACTTCATCACATTTTGACCTCGAGGCAGGTGCGGGAGGTTGCGCGCACACCAGGCCACTGTCCGACGATTGAACGACGACACTGCACAAGGTCCGCCGTAACCGGCCAGGTCTTTGGATGCGGCTGTCTCCACGCGGCCAGTCCGGCGGCGTGGGTTCTTCAATTCAATGATCAAAGGCACGCGACCGTCGATCAGGTCGAGGACTTCCCGCAGCAATGGGATGCTCTGGTCGCTCTCACCCAAACGAAGACCGGCAAGCTCGACTGCCGGGACGCGCGAGATCTCTCCACGTGCCCCCGTCATGCGATCCAGGGACTCATCGTGGAACACCACAGCCTTGCCATCGACCGAGACCTGTACGTCGAGCTCGATGGGATATCCGGCATCCGCCGCCCGGGCAAAAGCGCTGAGCGAGTTCTCTGGTATTCCAGCCCTGAAATCGTGGAGGCCGCGATGAGCAATTGGCCGAGTGGTCAACCAGTCGGTATCGATCACCGCAGTGCCGCCAGTTTGGGATGTCAGAGAATCAGTTGATTTCCACGATGGCGTCGATTTCAACGGATGCATTGAAGGGCAAGGAGCCCATTCCGACTGCGCTTCGGGCGTGCTTCCCGGCATCGCCGAAGACTTCGACCATCAGGTTCGATGCGCCGTTGATGACAGCAGGTTGATCGGCGAATCCTGCTGGTGCGTTCACGAACCCATTCAACTTCAGAACTCGCACCACGCGGTCCAGATCCCCACCGCAGGCTGCCTTAACTTGCGCAATGATATTCAAGGCACACAGGTGAGCGGCAGCGACACCATCATCGACGGAAACTTCGTCGCCCACGATCCCGACGTACTTTACCGCACCGTTTTCCATGGGCAGTTGCCCCGCGACATGCACGATGTTTCCACTGATCGCGTAAGCGACGTAGTTTGCGACTGGTACTGCGGCCTCAGGCAATTCGATCCCCAGCTCAGCAAGCCGCGCGTCGATTTTTCCCGCCATGATGTTCTCCCTGTTTTGTTTGTGATGATACAGACGATGTTCAGCCGCCAGGGCGCCCGCCAGCACCAGCGCCAAGCTTCACGGCTATGTTTTTGGTCTGGACATAGTTGAGCAGGGCTTCCGCGCCCTTTTCCCGGCCGTAGCCGGAACGCTTTGTGCCGCCGAATGGGGTTTCCATTCCGCCCGCGAACCACTCATTGATAAAGACCTGCCCTGCGCTGAGGCGGTCGGCCGTCCAGTGTGCTGTTTCGAGGTCACGCGTGTAGACCCCGGCGCAAAGGCCGTAATCGGTACCGTTGGCGATCTCGATGGCTTCTTCCCGCTCCTCGAATGGAATCACTGCCATGACCGGGCCAAAAATCTCTTCCTGGGCAATCGTCATGTCTGGAGACGCGCCCGCAAAAACGGTCGGTTGCATGAAGTAGCCTGGCATGTCGCAGCGGCGCCCGCCAGTCAGTGCCGTTGCCCCGGCCTGTTGGCCTGTCATGCAGTAGCCCTCAACCTTTTCGAGCTGCTTCTCTGAAATCAGCGGACCAAGATCGTGATCTTCAATTCCGGGCCCGATCGTCAGGGCTTGGGACTTCTCCACCAGACCATCGACGATTTGATCGTGAATCGACTTGTGAACCACGAGTCGTGATTGGGCAGAACAGACTTGTCCGGCGTGACTGAAGATGCCGACGGCGCTTGAGCCAATGACCTGTTCGGGGTCGGCATCGGCGTAGGCGATTGCCGCTGATTTTCCACCGAGTTCCATGACGCACGGAATGATGCGCTCAGCTGCGGCGTGCAGGATGCTTTTCCCCGTCGCGACAGATCCCGTAAAGACGATGTGATCGACATCTGGGTGCGCGGCTAGCGCCGCTCCGGTGTCATGTCCATATCCGCAAAGGATATTCACGTACCCCTTGGGTACGCCGGCCCTTTCACAGGCTTCACCAAGCATTGCCAAGGAGAGTGGGCAAAGCTCCGGTGTCTTGAGGACGACCGTGTTTGCAGTAGCCAGCGCGCACACCACCGACCTCGCGCCGATCTGGAGCGGAAAGTTCCAGGGCACGATTTGGGCGGACACACCGAATGGCGCGTTGATGGTGTAGTCGACATACCCATCTCCCAACGGGATCGATTTACCTTGAAACTGTGCAATTGCGCCGCCGTAGTAGCTAAAATATCGGGCCGCGGCCATGGCTTCGTTACGGCCACCTCCCAGGGTACGACCCGAATCGAGGCAGTCGACTAGAGCCACATCCTCGGCCATTTCCTTGAATATTTGGGCGACTTCCAGCATGAGCTCGCCACGTTGCGCCGGACGCATGTCGTACAACGTCCGGCGCTCATAAGCCTCACGCGCGGCCGACACGGCGCGATCGACATCATCCGGGGTGGCGCGGGCGATCTCCGCGATCTGTTCGCCGTTCGCCGGGTTTACGACCGGGATGGTTTCCTTGGTCGAACCGTCTACCCACTCTCCGTCAATGTAGTTTTGCCAATGTTCTTTGATTTGCGTGGCCATCGAGCGCATCTCCCGATGAAATGTTGGGGAATTGACTGAAGTGTACTCCGCGGGCAGCCCGCGGCAAGAATACTAGGAAACCTCGCGGTAGAGGATTTGCCGACGCTTTTCGCGAAGTTCGTCGAGGTGCGCAAGGGCATTCGGGTCGAAATCACTCGTGGGCGCTGTCTCCAGGTCGAAATGACCGAACCTGTCTTCTCCCCGAACGAGCATCGCTGAATCGCGGAATCCCGTCGTCTGTTCGACCTCCGTCGAGATGTATCGGATCACGAACCCAATCCGAGGGAGTGGAGAGTTATTGGAATCTGAACCATGTACGATCTGCACGTGGTG
>MDTE01012419.1_pt1 | contig 14776 bp, 7 predicted proteins | sample 811231 | NCBI WGS metagenome assembly MDTE01 (sample SAMN05326651, study PRJNA326480) | marine metagenome | isolation source: seawater | place: Indian Ocean: Red Sea | collected 2010 | reverse complement strand
CAGGAGATGGCGTTGGCGTATCCGAGGTTGCACTAATGGTCAGAGAGGGGGTTGACGAGGGCTGGCTCGAGGCCGAAGTTTTCGGTGCATTCGACGAGAGCCAGAAGGAGGAGTTGATGTCATCAATCTCTGTGATGTATGCAATGTATCCTCCAAAGCGGGGTAACATCATGGAGGGGGCGATTCCGGTCAAGATGTTCGATGCAGCTTCTTTCGGTAGACCTTCGATAGTAAACGCTGGGTGCCTGATGGGTTCAATTTGCGAAGACGAGGGACTTGGTAGGGCAGTTCCATGGGGCGATCAGGAAGCATTAGCGCAGGCAATATTGGAACAAATCGGTAAATCTGTTCGTTTGGATAGGGATGAGGAGTCTGAGCGTACGGCTTTCATGCGAGTCTTTGAGAGCCTGTGCTAGGCAGTATTCATTAGCATCCTCCATGGGCATCGATTCCATGGGTTGGAGTGACACCTTCCCTGAGCGAGTTGATTCGCGTCAGTTGACAATCACCGTTGTCGGTATGGGATATGTCGGTCTGCCAACCGCTCTTGGCTTTCTGGAAGCGGGTTTCAAGGTAAGAGGAATCGATGTCTCTCAGCGGGTTATCGATGCCCTTTCGCAAGGTCTCAATCCTGGCGACGATCCACAGCACGACGATTTGATTCCATCTGAACAGGATGAGCAGTGGAAGGTCTCGACTGACTATTCGGAATTCATAGAAGAGTCAGATGTCGTACTGGTTACCGTTCCTACGCCAGTCAATGAAGACAGAACTCCTGACTTGACATATGTTATGTCAGCAGGTAGGTCGATTTTCGAGAACATCAAGCGAGGCGAATCGACGGTTGTGGTACTTGAGTCAACAGTATACCCCGGGGTGACAAGGGAGGTATGGGTTCCCATAATGAATCAAATCGGCATCACTCAACCTGATGATGTGTTTTTGGCTTACTGCCCTGAAAGGTTCGTACCGGGTGACCCCGATCACGGGGTGCGTCAAGTTGCTCGCGTAGTTGGTTCCACGGACGAAGAGGTCGGTAAGGGGCTTGCGTCTCTATATCGTACTCTGACAGAGGGTTCTGTGACTTATGTAGGTCAAATAGAGGTTGCCGAGGCTGCTAAGGTGGTAGAGAATGTCCAGCGTGATCTAAACATTGCTTTAGTCAATGAGTTAGCGAGGATCTTCCCAACTATTGGAATCGATGTCGAAGAGGTTCTCGACGCGGCGGCTACGAAGTGGAATTTCCACCGCTACCGACCAGGTGTTGGTGTTGGTGGACACTGTATCCCTGTTGATCCATACTACTTGATACAGAAGGCGCACGACGCCGGTGCGCCAGTCGAACTAATTACCTCTGCAAGAAGGGTCAACAGTGCGATGCCAGACAATGTTGCGCAAGACTTAGCGCAGATATTCTCATCGAGAGGGGAGTCAATAAATGGAGCTCGCATCCTTCTCTTGGGATGGTCATACAAGCCAGGAATAGGGGATGCTAGGGAAACTCCTGCGGAACCACTAGCCAAGGCCTTCACCAAGTTAGGTTGCACAGTACAGGCGTTCGATCCGCTAGTCGATTCTACACATTTCCCATCTCAATCGTATGGATTGGCTCAAGACATCGCTTCTATCGATCCGTTCGATGCTGCGGTTTTGGTTACCGCCCACGCGGAGGTACTCGCCTTAGATTGGGAGAAACTTGCGTATTTGGCAAACAATCGCATCATGTACGATGGCAGGAGGGTTCTCGACGAATCATTGATTGAGGCCGCAGGTTGGGATTTGTTCCGTCTCGGTGCTCCCTTGTGATGTGACCATCCCCTTGGTGAACGTTCATTTTGTCGCTGTAGTCCGCGAAGAGCGGAGAGTGTCAGGATGGTCGACCATCTACCCAACCTTGGCAGAGAGCAGGAGATGCTCAAGGAGATGGGATTTACTTCGATGGACGAGTTGTTCTCGGACATTCCCGATGAGGTTCGCAGGGATGAACCACTAGACCTCCCTCCACCTCAGTCGGAAGAGGAAATTTGGGCGGACGCTACACGTTTGCTTGGAGCCAATGTGCCGATTAGTGCTAGACCAAGTTTCATCGGTGCCGGACTATACCACAACTATGTCCCTACCATGGTGCCGATGTTGGGTACCAGAGGTGAGTTCCTCACAGCTTACACTCCTTACCAACCGGAGGTTAGTCAAGGGATGCTGCAAGCAATGTGGGAATTTCAAACGATGGTTAGCGAACTTGTTGCTCTCCCTATATCCAATGTTAGCATGTACGATGCCTCAACTGCAGCTGCCGAGGCAATCACCTGCGCAGTTAGGGTACACAACAGGAAAGCATCCCAGAAGGATGTTGTGTATATCGTAGAACATCTCCCTGATTATCGCTCAAGCGTGATACACAACTACACCCAAGGTGGTGGAATAGAGATTCGAGTATTGCCGACTGACGAGAACGGGATGGTAGATCTAGACGCTGCCGCTGAAGCAGCTGGATCCTGTGCAGTCTATGTCGAGCAACCTTCACCGCTCGGCGTCATCGATGAGAATCTCGACTCGCTCAAGGAAGTGATTGGTGAGACCACAGCGCTAATCGTAGGGGTAAACCCGGTTTCGCTTGGAATTCTCGCACCACCTGGTGATTGGGGTGCTGATATCGTGGTCGGTGAGGGACAGGCGTTCGGTATTGGCGCCACTGCAGGTGGCCCGGTGTACGGGCTTTTTGCCTGCAGTGAGAAGTATCTAAGGCAGATGCCGGGTAGAATAGTCGGAAAGACATTTGACGAGGAAGGAGCCGACGCTTTCACACTTACTTTGTCAACTAGGGAGCAGCACATACGCCGCCACAAGGCGACCAGCAACATCTGTTCCAATGAGACCCTAATCGCGATGATGGGTGCAATGCACATGGCTCTGCTCGGGCCAGGTGGCCTCGAAGCGTTGGCAATCAGGAACATGGCGGTCTCGATGTTGGTCAAGGAAGGTCTGAATTCTCTTGACGGGGTCAACCTCCTGTATCCCGATTCTTCCAATTTCAATGAGGCTACCTATGTCCTCCCCGCTAGCGCATCTAACTGTCTGGCTCATCTCGATTCACTTGGAGTAACTGGGGGGTTGGCACTCTCGGAGACTACTTCTGGAGCCGATGAGAAATGGCTTCATGTTACTGCTACTGATCAGGTGTCAGCATCCGATGTTGAGGCTTTCATCGACGGTATGGCGAGTTGGTTGGAGGTGGTAGGATGAGTGATCTGTTTGCTTTCAATGGCGTTTCTGAGGCGGGCTACGCCCAGCCGTCTCCACTCAAGGAATCTACCGATGTTATCGCTGCGATACCTCCCAACATGAGGCGTTCGTCACCCCCGCGCTGGCCTACCGCGAGCGAGCCTGAGATAGTCCGCCACTACACCTGGTTGTCGACGAGGAATTTCGGTATCGACACTGGTTTCTATCCTCTTGGTTCCTGTACGATGAAGCACAATCCGAGATTGAACGAGAGGGTAGTGCAACTTCCTGGGATGAACGATATTCACCCTCTAGCTCCAGAAAGCCATCTGCAAGGTTTGATGGCGATTTTCTACGAGATGCAGGAAATGCTCGCTCACTGTGCCGGTATGGATCAAGTAACACTGCAACCGGTCGCCGGAGCGCAAGGCGAGTTTACGGCCATCAGATGTATACAAGAGTACCACAAGGAATTGGGCGAAGGGCACCGGGACAAGGTGATAGTTCCAGATTCAGCACACGGCACCAATCCTGCGTCTGCGGCGATGTGCGGCTACCAGATTATCGAGATTCCGAGCGCCGAGGATGGTAGAATCGACTTGGACGCTCTTCAAGCGGTGGTAGGCGATGATACCGCGGCTATGATGATCACGAATCCAAGTACATTGGGAGTGTTCGAAGCCGAGATTGCGGAGGCTGCGCGTATAGTCCACGAGGCTGGTGGACAGATGTACTACGACGGCGCCAATTTCAATGCCATACTTGGCAAGACCTCACCGGGGATAATGGGCTTCGATGCTGTGCACTACAACCTTCACAAGACCTTCAGTCAACCACACGGTGGAGGTGGCCCCGGTTCCGGTCCAATCGGCGTCAAATCTCACTTAGCAGATTACCTCCCTAAACCAGTCGTGGAACGTGAGGAGTCAGTTGAAGGATTGGAAGGCTATCGCTACTTCTGGTCTAACCCATCAAAGAGCATCGGAAAGGTTCACCAGTGGCATGGGAATTCGGGGGCTGTTGTACGCTCGTGGGCGTTCTACAGGCGCTACGGCCGAGACTTGGAGAAGATGACTGAACACGCGGTACTCAATGCTAACTATCTGAGGTACAGGATTATGAATCCGCCATCTGAACTAGCGAACTCAATACCCGCTATGCCGGTCGATGGTGCACCTGCGGAAGTGGTCAAGCATGAGTTCACTCTGTCTATGAGTCCGGTTAAGGAAGCTACTGGCATGACAGGGAAGGATGTTGCGAAAAGGTTGCTCGACTATGGCTACATGGCTCCTACTCTCTATTTCCCGATGATAGTTCCCGAGTGTCTGATGATTGAGCCTACCGAGACTGAGAGCAAAGAGGTCCTAGACAAGTTTGCCAAGGATTTTCTGACCATACTGACAGAAGATCCCGAAGTCGTTACAACCGCTCCACATACCACTGAAGTAAGGCGTGTCGACGAGGTTTGGGCTGCGCGTCATCTTGTTCTGAGGCACCCTATGGAGTGATTCAGCCGTAGGCTGACATCTATGCGGTGAGTTCATGAACGGCACGTGAAGCATTGAGTTGGAAGGTGTGTGTATGGAGAGGGTTCAGAGTTCGGCTCGACCAATCCTCCTATCCCTGCTGATGCTATTCTCCACGGTTGCTGTTCCCTTCTACACAGTTGCCTCTTCTACTGCTGAGAACTCTGGGTCGGCAGTTCCCTTGGATATCTTCCGCCTAGCAAGTGGGGATCTAGGTACTCCTTCGATGGCAGGCGGTTCCGATGGTTCGTTCCACATTGTGTGGTCTGAGAACTCCTCTAAGCTCATGTATTCCCTGATAAATAGTGACGGAGTCATCGAGCAACCTCCTATCAGGTTCGCCGTAACACCGGAGCCGTTCAATGAGGTGAAGGCGGTTGTATTCAACGATTTGTTGTATGTAGTCTATCTCGCCTCTAACTCGACCCACGATTGCATCCGTTATCACTTCTCAGACCCTTCCACAGATTCCTCGTCAAACTTCTATGACCCTTCCACAGTGAATTCAGGTTCGCTTCTCTGCAAACCCGTCACTGCATCGATTTCTAACTTGGCCATGGCTGTTGATTCAATGGGTGCCGCCCACATCGTATGGGATGATCAATCCGATCCTCTGGGTTTGAGATGGGGGCTTCCCGGTGTACACTACCAGATGATGACTCCAATTTGGTCGGGCTCGGTATCCAACAGTCCTATCTTCGATACTTTGTTGACAAGTGGTGCCACCAAGGCAACACATCCTGAACTGGTAGTCACAGATGACGACGAAATCATGGTGACTTGGCAGGATTCAAGATGGAGCCTCGTGGAGATTGTAGCCGTTCTTGATACCATGGACACATGGGAAGTCAGGGATTTCTGTGACGCTATGTATGGTACCAGCAGTATCGAAGGTGCGAAGAATGTCGCTGATGACAATGACATCGATTTATTGGAGACAGTCTACGGAGTGGGTGACTATGACCCTAACTGCCCTGGCCATGCGACAAACCAACAATCACGTTCGGTATACTTGACTCCAACCGATGATTCTGGCGGAAGCCGTAAGCTTCACCGAGGTATGTACAACGGAGGAGTGTTGAACTGGAACCATCGCGAGCATTGGGGTCCAGGTACGACTTGGGCATGCCTATCATGGATGGATGGCAACGGCAATGTCGGCAATAGCGCTAATCCGCCAACTATCTATGATCACAGATGGAATCCAGACGCCACCAAGTTGTTGGTGACTGCTTCCAGTGAGGGTCCTTACTTCGGCGACCCACCCGCTTCTTCGGAGGATTACCAGACCATAGGAGAAGCACACGAGGCGTGCGTAGATGGCGCCATTCCACCCTATTCGATGATTTGGGATGGTACGACTAGTACGAATAACGCTGCATTGACTCACTCACATATGTGGGATCTCTCTACTTGCAAGGCAGCCACCCCTTCAGTTGGGGCAAGGGCATGTCCGGGGACATCTGTTTTCAACACCAATTCTGGTGGTCACAACATCGATGTCCGTGGCTCCAACACGGATGTTTTAGCGGAGAAGGCTCTCATTCACATCGCAAACTCCGGCGGTTCAGAAATTGCATTCAAGATTATCGACCCACACGCTCGACTACGTTCCACCTCTCATGTCAATGGGACGCCAGCCATTGATACAACCCAAGGTTTCTACGAACAGGACACTGGTTGGGGAGGTGCGCTTGGAACCCACTTCGTCGTTTTGAACGACTCACGAGCCACTTGGGACGAGGCATTCTCCATTCGACCAAAGGTTGTCACTGACTCAGACGGTTTGTTCCATTTCGTTTGGTCGGATGGCCGTCAGACTTCGAGTTCGGCTCCCTCTGACCATCACGAGACCTTCTACCGCAAGTTCGACCTCGGTCTTTTTGACTACAATGGTCAGGAACAGGGCATCGACCTATCTCAGTCTGGTTTTGGTTTTGACAACCTGTCATTCAGAGAGACTGTTAGTGGGGTTGGTGCAAGGGATGCCGATGCCCACAGTAGCCAGCCGAATCTAATCATCGATAATGATGGATTGATGCATGCTGTCTGGGTGGAGCATGACTCCAATGATGGTGTATCTGTAGCTTACCGACGTTCGATAGATGCCACTACTCAGACTGGACAGGCGAGGACAAGCGCTTGGTGGGGTGATTCCTCAGATGGGAGCCAAGCTTTGCAAATCCCTACTCCAACTTACCAATTGTCGGACTGGGACAGCAATAAGATGGGTGCGGGTGGATTGAATGTCTTGGTCGATGTTGATCGCACGGACGGCGATGAACCTGCTCTCGCCGTTACCAGCGATTCACGACAAACTGCTGCGGCAGCATGGGTCGATTCGGAACCTTGTGGACTATCTAGTTCTCTATCCGGTGTCGATCATCTCTGCATCAAGAGAATCCAGAGGTCATTAATCCACATCGAGCCTAGCGACTCGAACTTTGAGTATTTCTTTGAGCCGGGAGAGGTTAAGCAGGTTAGTTTCGAAATTGAGAACTTCGACTCAGCGAACTCAGCAGATATGGATGTCAACATCTTTGTTGAGGGCGCTATAGGTTCTGATTGGTCGATTGTTGCTACCATAGGATCCAATGGGATTGAGCAATCACTAGATCCAGTGGACGAAACTTGGCAGATAAGTGGTTCATCGTCAATGCCCATGAACCTAGAAGTCACTGCACCTTCAAAACAAGATGCAACCGATATGGAGTACTTCCTACTCCGAGTAGGGGTAGAATCCGACGATGGCTCCCATAGCTCACAGGTCACCCTTGAGATACGGTTGAATGTCATACATGATTTGGTGCTATCGACCCCTCAGGACACTATCGAAGTAGAACAGGGTGGTTCGGGGCTTTTCAGTGTCAATGTTTCGAATTATGGGAACATATGGGAGACGGTGAACTTTCCATCATCCACATCGGAGGTAGGTCGCCAAATCTGGCAGTTGCAAAGTGGGTGGCAGATATCGTTTCCTAGTGAGGTAGACATGCTAGCGGACAGTTCGACAATTTCGAAGACATTGCAGGTTGAGGTTCCAGACAGTGCCAGCCCCGGTAATTACACTCTTTTGGTGGTAGGAACCTCGGACAAGTCCTCATCTCCTGGAACTACCGAAGGTGCACTCGTTTCTCTTGAACTTCATGTCGATGTAATTCGCAAGAGAGCAGGTAACCTCGTATTCGAACTTTGGGACGATGAGGAAGAAGTTGATCCAGGCGAGTGTGCTGAGTTTTCCGTGGCTCTGAACAAGTACTACGGGGACGACGATGTCATCGTATTAATCGACGATGGGCCAGTCGAGCGTCCCACTTCTGTAGAGGAGGATGTGTGGCGGCAGGATCATTGGATTATGGAAGTGGACTACTCTGGTTTGCCGGGTGGTAATGGTGTCTCCCCAGATTCCCCAAGGCCGTTCACTAATGGGATGAGGAAGGTGCTAATCGTATCTCTTTGCGCCCCGACTGAGGCACTTGCAGGTGAGACCGAATCTGTGACCATTCGCGCTGAATTGGATCAAGACTCTCAGACGAATGACATAGTTTCCATGTCTGCCACCGTTGTACCAGTCGAGGAGTTAGATGTCGAGTGGATTTTCGCGCCTGATAAGATAGATCCTGGCCAATCTTTCGAGGCGACCATAGGTATTTCGAATGAGGGTAATGTTCCTCAGACATTTGAATTGAGATTGGGCGACGAGATGGATGGTTGGTTGATTACGACCCCAGAGGATACCGCCAGTGGGCTATCGGTTGGTGACTCGATGGAGGTGATTGCTACCATCGATGTACCGATGGATGCGCCAGCAGGATTGACATCTGTATTTGTTGAGGCGCATGTGACAACATCTCCAGATTCCTTGAGAGCCGAAGTAGCTGGTGAAATCGAGGTGCTGCCCCGTATCGACTTCGAGTTGTTGATGGCAGATGGTCAATCCAACATTGTTACATTAACTCCAACCTCGATTTGGGATATCGGTTTCCTCGTTGTCAACGCAGGCAACCTCGCCCAAGCACCGTGGATAGACAACCACACAACTGGAGTGGCAGAAGGTATAGCCTTGGAGCCAAGGATAGACGGTCTTGAGGGAGTCGTCGTTACTTGGTTCGTAGTTGAGAACGCGGGGACACCGTTAGCTGTTTTCAGTAACCTCAAGGCTGACGACGAGGGTCATCTCACTCTCCCTTTGATGCAACCAGGTGATTCTGTTCAGGTCGTTCTCAGAGTGACTACCTTTGGCTTCCCTGGCTGGTATGATGACTCCCTGGGTGTCAGGGTAGTCTCTCCATCCGGATTCTCAAACCAAGAGGGAGACATTGATGCGGATCGCAAGTGGCTAACCATCGATGACAATGAGCAGATCATCGACTTCACCTTCAGCGTTCCAGACATAATGGTTAGCTCGGTTTCGGAATCTCTGGAGGATGGCAATCTAATGCTTACTGTCACATTGAAGAATCAGGGCAACCTACCTGCGGAGAATTTCCTCGTCCGTGCCTGTGGGATGACCATGGCCAAGTTCGAGGATTCGGGTTGTTCGCGTAGCGATTCGTTGTCTGAACAGAGAGTGAGTTATGTCTCTGAGGTGGTCGAAGGCACTCCTTCAACCCACATTGTCATCCTCAAGATTACTTCTTCAACGGAATCAGTTGTTATCTTCGCCGACGCCGAGAACGAACTCGCAGAAGGTGACGAATCAAACAATCAGATGGATCTAAAACTCGCACTTCGGCCAGGCGATGAAGGAAGTTCTGATTCAGTCCTTGGAGTCGCCCAAGGTGATCTTCTGATGTACCTCATGGGTGTCTTATGGCTTCTGATAATTCTCGTAGGTTTGTCCGCATGGCGGGGCAGGCGTAGGGACAGACGTCAGGCAAGGGTTGGTTGGCAGGACGACGGAGGTTGGGGGACAGAGGTAACCAGGAAGACGAAGAAGGTCATGTCTCAGGAGATACCAGAGAGCCAACACGCACCCATGGCCACGGTTCATTCGATGGGAGCAGATCCCGCTCGTACTAATGCTGCACCTTCGTACGACGATCTTGATCTAGGGTTATCTGACTTGTCTGAACCCTCGGTGTCTCAGCCAATCGAGGTGCCCCGTAAGGAGAAGAAGAATCCTGATGAGTTCACCATCGGCGACTTGATTGACGACTTACTTTGATCATCTATTGTTAGGGAAACCTGCTTGACTGGCGACCCTTCCGTCTAGTCCATGGAGGCGGGCTCAGATAGGAATTGGCTATCCGGAGACCCTGCATGGTGGGGTGGTGAAGTACCACCATCAATTGCTGGTGAAGTTCCTGTTCCTGAGAGTTGGGTGGGATGGCATCGTCAGAGGATGAAGCCGAATGCATCCCGCTTCGTCTATGGTCCTTCTTGGTCTGCGGCATTGTTGGTAGCCTCTTTGTTCCCTCTGGTGTTTCCTGGTAACACACCTGACGATCAGGTCGTTGCTCTGGCTCTCTTCATGCTTGGATTCATCTTTCTGCTCGCATCGTTTGCATCGATAGTATCCCAGGTGCCCTATGGGGAAGCGTTGACCGGGCTACGCCACCTGATGTTTGGGGCGGATAGTTCCAATCGACTCAAACTTGTACTCCTTCTAGGGGGTGGAGTTTCCTTCTTCGTCTCCCACATCGTCATTGATGTTAGACTGGGGTGGATTTCTGTTCTGTTTCTGTTTTCTTGGTGGGCGCACCTACTGTTGCGTTCTATCGATCTATTGACCCCTCTCCCAGGTCGCCTTGTCGCTCCAATCTCGGAAGTTTCCAACCCATTGGATGATGTTGCTGAGGATTGGGAGATTGTCTCTCCAAGGTTCAAGGAAGGCCTACTCGCTATGTGTGTGGTCGACACAAATCGTAGTTTGGAGTTGGTTGGCTTAGTCCGTGCCGGTCAGCGCTTCGTTGGTATTCAGGTGAGGCATGTGAGTTCACTGGTCTATGCGCCCCTAATCGATGAGGGATGGCTGACGAGTAGTAACTGGTTTGGATTGGGCGGTTGTGGCCCGAGGTCAGAAGGGCTGTCAAGTCACCTAGGAATGCCGCCTCTGAACATAGATTCATCTGCGTTACCGGAAGTAATGATGTCTTCCGAAGAAGAATGATTGCTGACCCTTTTTTCACCTAGGTGAGCCTTCAGTAGTTTAACGGACGCGTTGGCATCCATTATGAACCACCCGCGAGTCGACGGAGACAATGGACATCACCATCGTATTAGGTAGCAGATCGGATATGCCGGTCGCAGATAAAGCAGCGAAAATTCTCGATGGGTTTGATGTGAAGTATCAGATTCGAGTTGCAAGCGCGCATCGATCCCCAAAATATCTCGAAGACATTGTCGAGACTGCAGAGAATGATGGGTGCCATGTCTACATCGGCATGGCAGGTGTTGCAGCCGCTCTACCGGGTGTTCTCGCATCGATGACACCGAAACCGGTTATCGGAGTACCCGTGGGAAGCAAGGTTCCGTATGATAGTCTGCTAAGCATAGTTCAGATGCCACCCGGGATGCCTGTTGCTACAGTAGGTGTAGATCGAGGCGACAACGCAGCACTGCTTGCATTGCAAATTATCGGTACAGCCAACGCAGACATCGCAGCGGCAGTAGTAGCATATCGAGAAATGCGCACGAACATGGTCATCAATGACGATAGAGCGCTTCAGGAAGAACGCAGTGCATAGGTGGTTCGAATGATTGAGGCAAGCACCCTCGTAGATGAGGCGATTGAGAAGCTGAAAGCTGAGGTAGATGACATTGCGGTCATCGCTTGCTCTGGCGGAATCGATTCTTCTGTCGCTGCTGTACTTGCCAACCAAGCTGTTGGTGATTTACTGCACTGCGTTTATGTTGATACTGGATTGATGCGCAAGGATGAGACGGAGGAGGTCAAGGAGATGCTCGCTGGGCTCGGCCTAAATCTCACCGTGGTCTACGCTGCAGAGCGCTACTTCGAAGCGCTCGCAGGCGTTACCGATCCAGAGGAAAAGAGGCACATAATAGGAGAGTTGTTCATCCGTATCTTTGAGGAAGAGCAACGAAAGGTCGGTGCCAAGTATCTTGTTCAGGGAACCATTGCTCCTGATTGGATAGAGTCTGGAGGGGGGGTTCGCGATGTCATCAAATCACACCACAATGTGGGTGGCCTCCCCGAGGATGTCGACCTGATTATCGTTGAACCTCTTCGAGACTTCTACAAGGACGAGGTTAGAGCGATGGGTCACTCCCTCGGCATCGAGTCATCCAACAGACAGCCATTCCCTGGCCCGGGTCTTGCCGTCCGTGTTCTTGGCGAGTTGACTCCCGAGAGAGTTGAGGTGTGTCGAGAGGCTTGTGCTATTGTAGAGGAGGAACTCCAAGCCGCTGCTGCGGAGGGCAAGATGGAGATCCCATGGCAATACTTCGCAGCTTTACTCCCTGTCAAGAGCGTTGGTGTGCATGGTGATGTAAGGGTTCATGGTGAGACTGTGGTAGTGCGCGCCGTTCAGTCGCTTGACGGAATGAGCGCTAGGTACTCACTGATTCCGCATGATGTGCTAGAGAAAGTGAGTATCCGTATCACGAACAGCCTGAAGGGTAGCGTTAACAGGGTTGTATACGATATCACCCACAAGCCACCTGGCACCATAGAGTGGGAGTGAATCTTCTCCTAGCTTCTCCCGATTCCTTCATGAAGGGGAGGTCGGTGGGGCGCTCCGTTGCCGCTGTAGCTTAGTGGTGGAGCGATGGACTGTTAATCCATAGGCCGCCGGTTCAAATCCGGTCAGCGGCGCCACATACCGACACATAGTGTCGGCTTTTCTCCTATTCATGGGTTCATCAGACAATAAGGGGTGGTTTCAAGTCACTTGCACACCTCGAGAGACACATGTCACCCGAAGGATTGTCTTTTGAAGGGCGAAGAACGAGGACTTTCTGTGCCGCAGCACTCCTATTGTTGTCGTCACTCATAGCCGCTACTCCAACCGCGAGCGCATTAACTGGTAACGAGACTATTGGACTGAACAGTGTAACAAATAGTTCAGCGAATGTTTTGGTAAGCAACTTGGATTCCAACGAATCGTATTACTGGTGGGTTTTCGTTTTAGATTCCAATGGTACTCTTCATGACTACGATTATGGGAGTATATCGAACATTGGTGGTTCTGGTACGACTAGCTATGGTGCAACTTGGTTAGCTCCAACTACAGCAGGGAACTATTCGGTACTTGCAGAGTTGACCGATGCTAGCACAGGCAACTCATTGGACAACACAACCCAATACTTCACTACAAGCGGCGGAAGTGCTCCCGCGTCATTGACTCCTGATTCATACGAGCCAAACGATACCATCGCCACGGCCAGCAATGTAACGACTTGGGTAGGTAGTTCGATTGGAAACCTAACCATTCACAACTCGACTGATGACGATTACTTCTCGTTCACTTCTCTAGGGGGTCAGAACATCCAGGTACAGATTACCTTCTCTCACGCTGGTGGGGATTTGGACATGGACATCTACAGTGGAAACGGTTCGACATATGTTGGTTCGTCGACAACCACTACAGATGACGAGAGTTACACAATCATCAATTCCACTGCTGGATCTTACTATGTCTATGTTTACGGTTGGGGCGGTGCAGACAACACCTACAACCTCTCAATCTCAGCGTCCAACACTTCCAGTCCAGGTTCGCAGAATGATGCTGGTTCTGGTGGAGACGTTGGGGACAATGCAACCACTTCGTACACTTTGACGCCAGGTGCTTATTCGTCCTATACAGGGTATGTAGATCAGACAGATACCGTTGATGTGTACAATGTCTCGGTTCCCACGGGATACAATATTTCGTCAGAAATGAGTTTCGCGACTGGAAACGATTTCGATCTATACCTAATAGATCAGAACTTCTCTGCCAACTACATAGACTACAGTTGGTTTTCTAACCCAGAGGCAGTATCCAGCAACGGAACAAATGTTGGAGGCAGTCATGTATACATCGCAATCAGTGCATACAGTGGTGCAGGAAACTACACCCTAGACATCTGGCTCTTCCCATCCGGAGGGTCGGGTAACACAACAGTCGGAACGGGTAACCTGAGTGTTGATTACTTCTCAAATGGCACCTACGGCGAATTAACTGCTAGCAATTTGACCAGCGGTTCATCATACGATTTAGATGCATACCTTCTAGATTGGAATGGTACCAACTACTCATCTCTAGGTACTTTCACAACCAGTTGGACCTCGAATGGATCCGACAATGTTGTACCGGCTTATGTGACTCTGGCGAACGAATACTGGTACTGCCTCTACGGTGAATTGTACGAGACTTCTGGTGTGCCTACATTCCTTGAATATGACATAGATTGTATCTACTACGAGATGATGGAAGGTTTCGTCACCTCAGATACTGGAGGCGAGATTTACGCACAGAATTTGACTACAGGTGACAACTATTCCTACGAGTGGTATCTCTACATCGGTGGCGGCTCGACCTACTTGCAGTCAGGCAGTGGTTCGTTCACTGCATCGGGAGTTACCGAGAATTTCACTGCCACTTGGAATCAGCCAGGTAGCTCCGCTATCCGCTGCTTCACGACTTTCCTGTTCAATGCAACCAATGTGCAAATCGGTGAACACGAGGATTGCTTCTTCCCAACCTGGCCATCTGTGAGCATCACTGGTTACACGGCATCTAATAGCAGTTCGACCAATACTGTATACTTCGATATCGACGACATAGTCGCAGGTGAGAACTACGCAGTGCAGCTATATTTGGTTGCACAGGCCAACAACACAACAGTTGACTACTCGATGCTGACCAATTTCACAGCTACGGCTACCAACGGTTCGTTCAACTGGGGTTACATCACACCGTCTGTCAGTGGCATATACTGTGCTCAGGCCTTCCTCTACAACGATTCGTTGGTCTTCCTCAACTCTGATGTAGTATGCTTCACCATATTCAACGATGACGATCAAGACGGAGTTTGGAATGAGTACGACCTTTGCCCCAATACTCCTACCAACGCGACGGTTG
>MDTE01175956.1_pt1 | contig 14777 bp, 16 predicted proteins | sample 811231 | NCBI WGS metagenome assembly MDTE01 (sample SAMN05326651, study PRJNA326480) | marine metagenome | isolation source: seawater | place: Indian Ocean: Red Sea | collected 2010 | reverse complement strand
TTCAGACCAAAGGATGCAGAGAAACGCGATACTTACCCTGGTTTCTTTGGTGATGTTTTCTTTGAGTGCATTGCTTTTTTTGTTGATCCGCATTGAACGCAATCAGACTCTTCAGACACAGTACATGGCCAATCGCTATGTTATGTACATGCCCACTCCGCAGGCAGACTCGTAGCCGCTTGTCCGTGGACACAGCTGTGATCTGCTAAATCATCCTCAGTGATGCATTTTTTTGATTGAGACCACAGGTACCGAAATATCGAGGATTTGCCCGGAATCGAATTCCAGTGTGAGATCAATCATTTCGCCAGCTATTAATTGTTTATGCAGTCCCATTAACATAATGTGATGTCCACCTGGCCTCATAACCGTGGGCTGACCCGGATTAATCACGAGCCCCCCTTCTTTCTTACGCATGCGCATAACACCGTCATCGTTGATATGTTCATGCAGTTCTGCCATCGAAGCGAAAGAAGTTGACACGCCGATCAATCGGTCGGGCTTGACAGCCCGTATCTCGCCATAGATTCCTGAATTTTTGGTGCGACCGATGCTTGCGCGTGCCTGAAAGTTAGATAGGGTGATGCCATTCGATTCAATTCGTTTGAACTGTATATGTTGGCCTCCGTGATCCATGTTATGTCCATTGTTCATCGCAAAACTTGCGACAGACATTAGGGCTGCCGTAAGTCCAATTAATATGATTTTCATGCGTCTCTCCTGAGTAAGTGATATTGGTTATCGTTCAGGAGGTTGGGGGTGGCCCTCGTGGAAGAGTTGTCTTGTAGTTCCGTTCTGGAAGGTTGTAAGAAAAGTAGGAGGATTCGAAGAGGGAATTACCTGCGGGAAAAAGAATTGGCCCAGGGAAAGATAAAATACTAAGTTGGAGCAGAGAAAAGGGGCAGTCATAGATGCTTTCAATGGTATGGCTTTTAGTAGGCACCGTTTTGCCTGTGTCTAAGCATGCGACGAACTGGACTGAACCTTCGTGATTTACGTGGGGCATATATCCGTGTGGGATTATTGATGTTGCTAAAAATAATCCAAGATAAATGGCGCTAAGATAGCTTCTTATTACAAATCCGATTTGGTTGGATGATTGGGTAATCATTGATTCAGTGTACGCTTTCCATTATCTAGCGAATCACCCGGGTGATTCGGATTGAATACTAGCAGTAATATTTCCGAAAGTGATATACCGACGGATTCCACGTTAGTAGTTCTGAGTGCTAAGCGTTGGCCTGTAAAACGCCACGTTGATGTAATAGAAATAGAGCCGCAAGACAGCTGACACCAACAGGGAATGCGATCCAATTCATAGTTTCCCAGCCAATAAATTCATAGGCTATTCCAGAGCCTAGACTTCCAATCGCTACGGAACTGAAAAGAATTGTATCGTTCAGCCCCTGTGCGGTGTGTTTTTCGTGTGCTTCATAGGTCCCAGTTAAAAGTGCTGTTGAACCAATAAAACCAAAATTCCAACCTAGACCTAATAATATCAGGCTAATATAAAACTGCTCGATTGAAATCCCGGATAAGGCAACGATTGAGCAAAGCATTAGCATGACTAAACCCGTAGCAATGATTGAGAGCGCTCCAAAGCGACTAATAAGTTTTCCTGTGAATAGGCTGGGTACGAACATGGCGAGAACATGCCACTGAATACCCAGTGCGGCTTCGGCCACTTCAAAGCCGCAGCCAACCATCGCTAGGGGCGCCGCAGTCATTACGAACGCCATCAGAGCGTAGCTACTGGTCCCACATAGCAAGGCGGTAACAAAGGTTTGATCTTGGATAAACTCTTTCCTTGTTCTCCCTTCTTTTCGATGAGCCTTTCGTATCTCAGGAATTTGAGGTGGTAGAAGGATCATCATCAAAAAACCGATAATAAAAAGTCCGGCACCACTCAAAAATGCGCCGGCAAAAGGGACTGGATACAAAAGATCTTTGTTGTGCATGACAATCTGTGGGCCGATGACGCCAGCCGCAATACCTCCGATGAGTACGCGGGAAATTGCCTGTGATTTGATTGTATCTTGCACATAATCGGACGCGGCAAATCGATACTGCTGCACGAAACTATTGGCACCGCCGGCCATCACTAGCCCGATGCAGAACAACAAAAAACTACCCTTCACGATTGCCATGCTGGCGACTGTGATACCCAGAATACCAAGGAGAGCACCAGCCATGAATCCTCTCTGGCGACCAATTTTGAACATAAGAAGTGACGCTGGCCCGGCCACAAGAGCGACACCGATGTTGAAGCTGCTAACCGGCAGAGTTGCGAGAGATTTATCCTCAGTGAGTAAATATGCCCCGGCCAGCCCGCCTAGTGAGATCACAATGGGTGCGACTGAAGCATTGATTGCGCTCAAAAGTGCATATAGGTTTGCGATGGCTAGGGTATTGGCGGGAAATTTCATGGGTATTTGATTGGCTCGAGTTTTTCCACTGGATGGCTTGAAGTGCAGTAGGATAAACCCCAACCACTACGAATTATACAGATGAGCCTCTATGCCGACATTAGACAACACTAGTTTCTATAGAATTCAGCCTAACCCAGAGGATCCAAGGCTTTCGCGAGGGATATCTGGAGTGGACCAACACGGCATACCAATGGCAACGTCGGTGATCGAAGAGCGTCCTCTAACGATTTATCTTAACGCACAGGAAATTATAACGGCGATGACAATCGGCGATTATCCTGAGTACCTCGCGGTTGGCTTTTTGAAAAATCAGGGGATGTTGAAAGCGGATGATGTCATTGAATTAGTCGAGTATGACGACGAACTCGAGGTGGTGGTTGTCCGGACTCAGCACGAGTCTAATTATGAGGAGAAGCTAAGCAAGAAGACGCGAACCTCAGGGTGTGCGGTGGGGACTGTCTTTGGGGACATGATGGAGGGGTTGGATCAGGTCGAACTAGCCTCCACGCCATTGCATACCTCCTGGATTTATCATTTGTCGAGACTGATTAACCGGACCCCGAGTTTGTATTTGGAGACGGGCGCGATCCATGGGACCGTATTGTGCGAAAGTGATCAACCGCTAGTGTATATGGAGGACGTCGGGCGCCATAACGCTGTCGATAAAATATCTGGCTGGATGCATCTCGAGCGCGTGACGCCTGAAAATAAAATTTTGTATACCACCGGTCGTCTGACGTCAGAAATGGTTATAAAAACGGCGTTGATGGGTATCCCGGCGCTTGTTAGCCGTTCAGGGTTTACGGCCTGGGGGGTCGACATTGCCAAGCAAGTTGGCTTGACTTTGATCGGTCGCATGCGGGGTCGTAAATTTGTGTGCCTGAGTGGCGAGGACCGATTGGTCTACGACACCGATCCTGACTCTGTCCCGGAGGAGGATAAAAAGTACCGTCGGAAGAGCGCCTCTGATGGGTGAGAGTATTCTGGGGGTTGTACTTGCCGGCGGATTAGCAACGCGAATGGGGGGAACCGATAAGGGGCTACTGTCGCTAGGTCATCGGACAATATTGGATGAGGTTCTGAATCGTCTTTTACCTCAAGTCGATGTGATGATCATTAATGTAAATGGTGATCCGGCTCGCTTTTCGAGCTACCCGTTACCATGCATTCCTGACTCGATAAGTGGATACCTCGGTCCGCTCGCTGGCGTTCTCGCCGGACTTGAGTATGCGCGAGAGAACGGGTTCGAGTGGATTGCTTCGGTAGCGGCAGATACGCCATTTTTTCCCAAAGATTTCGTCTTTAGGGCAAGAGCCGCCGCGGATGAATACAATGCTCCTGTGGTCTTGGCATCAAGTTTCGATTTTGAGAGATCTAAGTGGATGCGCCATCCAACATTTGGAGTATGGCACGTGTCACTTGAACAGAATTTGCGTGATGCATTAACGGACGGAATCCGCAAAATCGTGCTGTGGACCGATGCCGTTGGTGGCGCTGACGTTCGATTCGAGCACAAACAGGGTGCGCTGGATCCATTTTTTAATGTGAATACACCGGATGAATTAGTGATTGCTCAAGAAGGAGCACATCTTTGAATACAAAAGTTTTTGGAGTGGTTGGTTGGAAAAATTCAGGTAAAACGACATTGACGGAGCGGCTGATCAAAGAGTTTTCAATGCGTGGCCAAAACGTGTCGATGGTTAAGCACACGCACCACAATGTGGATGTTGATCGTTCGGGCACCGACAGTTACCGCCATCGCGCTGCGGGTGCGCAGGAGGTCATGCTGGCAGGGGGCTCTCGATTTGCTTTGATGCATGAATATCGAGAAAGGTCAGAGTTTGAGCTAGAAGATTTGCTCGCACGAATGTCCCCCTGTGATCTGGTTCTTGTCGAGGGCTTTAAAAGAACGCCTATTCCAAAGTTGGAAGTCCAGCGAGAGGAGCGACAGGTTGATCTTTTGGCTAATACGGATGAAATGATTCTCGCAGTAGCCGCTGACTATGAGATTCCAAACCTCGATATCCCAGTCTTTAATCTTAACGATACAGTAGCCATAGCAGACTTCATTTGGGATCACCTTCATGCCTGAAATTAAGCCCCCACCACTTCGAAATGATTGTTTTGCGCTACCTCCGGGTGTCGATTGGACGCCTGTTGATAAAGCGAAGGCATTATTGAAAAATGCCTTATCCGCTGTTGTGTCTTCCGGTATCCGTATCCCAGTTGAGGACGGATTTGATCGCATCTTATCGAGTAACGTGGACGCGATTCGCTCAAATCCATCCGGCTCAAACTCTGCCGTTGACGGTTTTGGTTTTGCAGGCCCCATCCCTGAGGGTCCACAGGTCATGAAGCTTTGCGAGGGTCGGGCGGCAGCAGGTGTACCTTTTCCCGGTCGAGTGCAATCCGGGCAAGCTGTACGAATTTTAACAGGTGCGATTCTCCCTGATGGAGTGGACACGGTCGTTCTTGAGGAAGACTGCACAATTGAATCTGATCGAATCGCCTTCAATGGCCCGCTGAAACAGTGGTCAAATACTCGTGAGGCCGGCGAGGATGTCATTGCTGGTGCGTCAATTTTCAAGGCTGGCCGACGACTGACATCTACAGATTTATCGTTGTTGGCATCCGCGGGGGTCGATCAAGTCGATGTGTATTCTCGACTGCGGGTTGGAGTCTTATCGACAGGTGATGAATTACGGTTGCCTGGGCAGTCAGCGGAGTACTGGCAGATCTACGACGCTAATCGTCTGATGTTATTGTCGATGGTTAGAGATCTCGGATTTGAGGCAGTGGATCTTGGCCTGGTTGAGGATTCACGCGATACCGTTCGCGAAGCATTAAACACGGGGGCGGAAGCGTGTGACTTGATCATTACCTCAGGTGGTGCATCTGCGGGTGACGAGGATCACATTTCGGCCATCTTAAAGGCTGAAGGGCAGTTAACGAGTTGGCGTATTGCGCTTAAGCCTGGTCGCCCACTCGCTTTAGGGGTTTGGAACGAAACTGCTGTCATCGGTCTGCCAGGAAATCCCGTGGCAGCCTGGGTATGCACCATGGTTTTTGGTAGACCTGCGATGGAAGTTCTCGCGGGTGGGGTTTGGAGAGAGCCACGTGGATACGAGGTGGTTTCAGATTTCACCAAAAAGAAACGTCGCGGTCGGTCAGAATATCTCCGTGCCAGACTAAACCAGCGTGGTCGCGTGGAAGTCTTTCCTTCTGAGGGATCAGGCAGAATTTCGAGTGTTAGTTGGTCTGATGGTCTGGTTGAGATCGGCTTTGAAGAGGAGATGATCGAACCGGGGTCAGCAGTTCGGTATGTCCCCTATGCAGAATTTCTGAGGCCTTCTCAGTCGACCGACCCGTGAACCGCAAAGGCGTCTAGTGACGCGCTCTGAGGGTTGTTGTACCTAAACGATTCGTGGACACCGGAGTCGCCTAGACTTCGGCTTACCATTAAGAGTGTGTTGTCGTCGTGATCTTCGCACATGCCTTGCATGTGGTCGACTTCATCTTTAGCGATAGGTAAAGCGGCTTCGAGGTTGGGCGCGCCGTAGTGGTCGACGAAGTGTTGTGCGAGTTTTTCGATAAGTAATTGATATTCAGTTTCGGTTATCGAAGCTACTGCTACGAAGGTCGCCCTGCCAAATGAATCCAGCGAAAGCCAGCCGTTTGAGAAGGCTTGCCTGGGCTTGCCAGTCAAGTTTTTTTCATCCCAGTTCGAGAATTCAAATCCACCACTGATGGCCCACTCCCCCGCATCTGCAGGTGTTTCGAAAACATTGTCATCTGACTCGTCGAGCCGAACGGTGCGTGCGAGTTTCATGGCGTCATCTCGTCGATCAAGTGGTGAATGCTTGTCATGCCGTCACGCTTCAGCAAGAGACTTCCTTGGCCATCAGTACCCACGAACGTGCCTTCAGCGGGGCGGGTTATATCTGACCCGATTGAGTCACACTTTGCACGCCAGTGGTCTTGGATAGCCTTATACCCAGCATCTTCAAACGAATTTAACCAGACCAGCGAGTGTCTTGACCAACTCTCGATGACCTGCGGGATGGTTAACTCAATACAACCCTCCTCGTGTAGCCATGTCCGTGATGGATCTGAGCCAGATTCAACCGACTCGGGTCTAACAAATGGAATTGATATCCCGACAACGATCCAATCTGGGATTGTTTCCGGGTCAGTAGTCGATGCCTTAAATTGTAGCTCACCACATCGCGCCGCGTTTATTTTGAATTGAGAGGGCCACACGAAATGAATAGCAAGCTCGGGTGGGCCCAGAGCCCCCAGGCTATCGGCGGCTGAGAGCATCAGGGCGTGAGCCACAGATATACTGTCTTTCAGCGGGACCTCTGGGGCAAGGGTTATCGCAGCTTTCAGTGTGCCGGGATCCTCCGCATAGAAAACGATACCGGGATCACAGCCGATCATAGAGGCGCTAACTGCCTTGATGAAAGGATCAACGTCCTTGGCCAGTTTTTCGCCTGTGAGAAGTGGTGGGAAGGTTGGATCTGTTACTAATTCATCGTAGATCACGCCAATACCTCACTCGCGATCAGTTGGTCAGCGATGTCAAGAAATGCTTTGGCCTGTGGGCTCGATGGTTTAGAGACCACCATCGGAACGCCGCCGTCGGATGCAACTCGTATGTTGAGGTCCAGGGGTATTTCTCCCAGGAACGGGATTTCTTGTTTTTCGGCTTCCGCCTTCGCACCGCCGCGACCGAACGGATGATGCTCCTTTCCGCAACTGTCGCACACGAACGATGCCATGTTTTCCACAAATCCGAGGAGTGGCACGTTCATGCGTCTGAACATGTCGATCCCTTTTTTAGCATCCAACAAGGCAATATCTTGGGGTGTCGAGACAATTACAGCACCTGTCACGCTGACCTTTTGGCTCAACGTCATCTGTACATCCCCGGTTCCTGGGGGTAAATCGACTAACAGCACATCCAGTTGGCCCCATTGTACCTGACCCAGCATTTGCTGTAGCGCACCCATTAACATTGGGCCGCGCCATATTAATGCCTCATCATCAGGCATCATCAGTCCTAACGACATAACTGTTACGCCATGATTTCGCAAGGGCAGTATCGTTTGCCCATCAGGGCTTGAGGGTCGACCGCTAACGCCCAGCATCCGCGGTTGACTTGGACCGTAGACATCTGCGTCAAGTAAACCAACCTTCAAGCCGCGCATTGCAAGCGCAATGGCTAGATTTGCGGAGACGGTCGATTTTCCAACGCCGCCTTTGCCTGAGGCTACGGCGACAATATGTTTAACTCCTTTCACTTCTAAAGGTGGTTGCGCAGCTTTCTTTGGGCCTTGTCCACCGCCATCCGTAGCGATGACTCCTGCATCTTTAAATTCGGGATTACTCACTACAATATCCTGTCGCGTGGTTATGGGAGCTCAATTGTGCCCGTGACTTCGTGGTTTAGGCTTACTTCGTCGCTATGCAGAGTAACGGTGACATTGATACTGCTGAGGCCGGAATTTGATTCTAATTCACGAACCGCTTCCTCGATTTTCTGTTGTGATGTCACACCAACGGATTTCAAAAACTTCCGCATCGATAGATTAAAGTTGTCTTCGCTCATGGCATCTTCCTGTGTCAATATAAGGATGGCTTGTCTCAAAGTTACGAGGTGGTGTCAATTGATTAGAAAAACAATAAAACTTTTTGTTGTATCTTGGATCGGCTCTTTTCTGATTACTCCGACTACTGCGCTTGCGCTTAGTTTGTCGCACGAAGAGATTGTTCCTGTCGATTTGGTGCAATACATTCTGCCGAGATTCTCCCTGAAAACGCGAGTCCGTTTTGATCGGGTTGAAACCTCTGGCGATATTCACTTCTCGGCAGAAGAACCGGAAGTGGGGACTGCGGTCTTCACGCTTAAATCCGGGACAGTCATATATATCGGAACTAGTACCTCGCTGGGTGAGGATTCTGATTATATCGCTCTGGTAGACTGGCTTTTGAGTGAACCCGGACGTGCCACCATTGCCGATTTCCGACAGGAGGGATCGCAGGTTGCTTTTCCAGTCGAGGCAGTTGAGGCTGCTACTGTCGAAGTTGTGATTGTTGGTGATCTTGAAAATGGACGTGAGCTATCAACCAATCATTGCAGGCGCTGTCATAAAGTGGATCGAGCGGACAAATACGCGGGTATAGGAAACTCGCCATCTTTTCATGCGATGCGCTCGTTTGAAGATTGGTACACTCGGTTCTCAGCGTTTTACGCCGTGTCCCCCCACAAAGCACTAATCTCTGTAGAAGGGTCTGGTATTGAAAAAGACCGAGATCTGATCACGATCGCCCCGATTGACCTCAAGATGAGCGACATCAATGATATCGTCGCCTTCGTGCACTCGTTAACGCCGCTCGATCTGGGTAAACCGATTCAGGTTAACCCCTAGCTATCAAGGTAATCATCAGTGGTTCGGACACGTGGACGGTCTGGGCCCCTGAGAGGTGCATTTTCGTCATGATATTGCGCGTTGACGCGACAGTCATCGCACATTTTGACGAGTCTCGTGTTGTCCGAGTCGGTATACATCCAGTGCTTACCTTCCAGCTTCTCGATGATCCGCTCAATCGTTGATTTGACTCCAAACGGGCGTCCACATTCGATGCACTCGAACGGATCTTCTCCATGCAACGATGCTTGTTCGAGTGCTTGCTTGCCAAAGCTCATTTGCGGTTTTAATACGATCGCTTGTTCCGGACAAGTATTTGCGCAAAGCCCGCACTGGATACAGGCATTTTCGACAATATTGATTTCTGGTCGGTCCGAACGATCATTGAGTGCACCCGTAGGACACTGAGATACGCACGCAAGACAAAGAGTGCATTTATCACTATCAACCTCGATCACGCCATAGGGGTCTCCAGATTCAAGCGGGATCGAGAGAGGTGATTCACCGTCGTGATCTATAAAAGCTGCCATGATGTTTTTTGCAACTTCACGACGACCACCTAACAATGCAATTTCTTCACGTTCCAGCGGAGGCATACGAGTTCCGTAAAGGGCGGTCTCTAGGGCCTCAATATCCTCGATACTGATGATTCGGATGCGAGACAGGTCGATATCAGTCGGCATTAACAGGCGATGGGCGAGCCCAACTTGATTTACGATGGCCGTTTCGGCTGTTCGTGGTGACTTCAGGATCAATGCCTCACTCGCGCCTGAGGCTAAGGTTGCAAGCAACTCTGCGTGGCCAATTAATTCAACGTTGTCTACCTCGTACGGAATGACGTCACTCGGAAGTCCTTTGTTGAAGCGAGCGGCCTCGGTAATGAGGCCGCGTCCGAACGTCCGATCGATAAACAGTATGCGTGGCGGTATTTCTGCGTGTTTTTCGAATGTTTGGACCAACGTTTTTAACCGGGTGACCATAAATTCAAATGGTGGATCGTCATACACGATTGCTCCGGTGGGACACATGGAGGCACAGCCGCCACAGCCGCCACACATATCAGGATCAACGTAGACACCGTCTCCGTTAGGCCGAATCGCCTTTGCTCCACACGTGTCGATACATCGGGTACAGCCAGTCTTCTGCGATCTTGAGTGTGCGCATATCGATCCCTCATATTTCACATACAGAGGTTTATCAAACGTGCCAACAAGAGCTTTGGCTTGGGCACCAATAAGTGACAATTTAAGCGGGTCTGCATTCGGGGCCCGGAGATAACCATCACGGGTTGCTTCTGCTGCTAATATCGATTCGTCGGAAACAAGGTCAATAACTATGTCACACGTGGAACTGGCTTGATCTTTTGGTGTCGTAAATTGGGTTGCACCGCGGCCGGTTGCAACCAGTGTCGAAAAGTTCTCGAAGGTCACGTCAAACGCGCCTAGCCCGCCAGATATTGAGCAGATTTGCCCTACGGCTAAGTCATAACTTGCAGAGGGACTAATGCGTTTTGGTGCGGCCTGAATCACGCAGGTAACCGCGAGCTCCTGTCCGAGAGTCTCCGCAAACGGCAGCACCGACTCATCTTTACCGATAATCAAGCATGTACCCGCCGAGGATATCTCTCGGATTTTTGTTCCAGGTCGGTCGAGCGTGGCATCGGCGAGAAGAGCCAACTGTTTTGCTTGCACCCAAGCCCCTTTCTCGTTCTCTCCTGTCCATCCCGCGCGGTCCCGGAGATCAATCAGATCTAGAGACGCTTTCAGCGACTGTTCAGATTGCAATTCTTCAGTTAACTGCTCGAAGATCTGGGCTTGCTGTTCGCAAGCAAAAACGACCTGATCTCTCTGCGTTAGGGCTGCAACTGCAACATCAAGATCACTCCCACAGAGCTGGTCAGTGCAAATAACATCATCAAAGCCTTGAGATTTAAAGGCCTCGGGAACGTAGGTGATACTGTTGTCACAGCTGCATAGGATCAAAGTCTTATCACGTTTCATAATTTGGCCACTTTCTCTCTGAGACTTGTTTCGCAGTCTTTTACATAAATGCAAATGAATATCATTCGCAAGTATCTGAAATTTAACTTTTTTTTTCTGGCTTTAGCACCATAGACTACTCGAGTTAGGGACAAAAACGCTAAATAGAAGACCTTTGGAAAAAAATCTGTGACTCACAACAAGACTTCGCTAGACCACTCTGACCTATTTGCAGCCCGGACAATATCGATGCCGGTGGGGATTGTCGTTGCAAAACATCCCGGCGTTACGCGGTGGGCTACCGAAATATGGAAACCATGCGGCTTAATACCGGGCGCAGAGATCGCTCATTGGGTTGAGTTACGAACCGAGGACTCCGCCACTTTGTATCACGCCAGGACAATGGACCTAAACCTATACCGCTCCGATGTTGAAGCCTACCGAGTCGCACTTTCGATGGACGTACCATCTGCTTTTGTGATCATGGACGAGGACGAAGTGGGCGAGTCACCGGGGGGCTGGCAGGTGACAGATGTGACCTTGTCCCCGTACGAAGCACAAGATTTGTTGGACAGTGGCTTCAGCTTAGTCGAGCCCGTCCCAATCCCACCGGTGATCGTTAGCTGGGCTCAGCAATTTGTTGATCAGCATTTTAAGGAAGAGCCGTTCAAGAAACGCAAAAGGGATCGGCTCGACATTGAGCAGGTTGATGATGGAATTGGAGACCCGCGGATTAGTCAGGTAAGCGATGTCTTTATGTCGCCCGCATCTTTACGGAATAGGAAAAAGCATTGATCGAAGATAAGGGCTTTTTATCTCGCTGGTCGGACCGCAAGCTCAAAAACGAGACCGATGTCCCCTCGGCTGCCGAGGCAGATAGTAACCAGGAGACATTGGGCGAAGATGAGTTTGAAGGAAAGTCTGACGATGAAATTCTATCGATCTTGGAACTGCCAGACCCTGAAAAATTAAAACTCGGTGACACAGTCGAGAAGTTTATGGATGGCCGCGTGCCTGAACGTATACGAGCGCGAGCGCTACGTGCATTTTGGAAAACAAACCCTGTGCTCGCGAATATCGATGGGCTTGATGAGTATTGCGACGATTACACGGATGCAGCGACGGTAATTGAAAATTTACAAACAATTTATGAAGTCGGTAAAGGCTACGCAGAGCAGGCTCTCGATGCGCTAGAGTCACTGGCTGATGACGATACGTCGACCGATGATGAGTTGGGGTCAGAGATCGTTGCCCAGGTCGATACCCGCCTTGAACATGAGGAGCCTGTCGAGCTAGAAGAGACCCCCGTTGAGTCTGATGTAGCTGATCAGGAAGCCGCGCCCCAGAATCATTCGTTATTGCTGAACAATGACATTCCAGAAGAAATAGTGACGATCGCACCTCGGCCACGACGAATGCGTTTCGACGAGCCCTCAAATAGTAATTCGTAAATGCAAATGAATCTCATTCGCAAATGATTGAAACGTAACGTTTTTTTGTTGAAAACACTTGCCTCTTTGGGTCAAAACGGTAGGATTGCATCTAACGAAAAAGATAACGCTCAGGAAGAGCCGCTCAGATAGGAATTGAGTGACAATAATGACTGTGGAAGCGACCATAGAAATGAATACTCAGCCCGTAACGCCTGAAGATCAGGTCCGGGCAGAACTGTACTCTTTAATCGGTAATTTGTTACTCGCAGTGCCGAGCCAAACTACTCTTGATCAACTGAGCCAACTGCAGGGTGAGGACGGTGACGTTGGGTCGGTTGTCAATGCCCTCGCGCAAGTCGCTAAATCAATGAATCCTGCCGCCGTTGAGCGTGAATTTAATATCTTGTTCATTGGAATGGGGCGTGGAGAAGTATTGCCTTATGCCAGTTATTACCTGACTGGATTTCTGCATGAAAAACCGCTCGCTGATCTTCGCAACAGTATGCGAAAGCATGGTATTCAACGGAAAGATGGAATCCCTGAGCCAGAAGACCACCTCGGGTCATTATGTGAAATGATGGCCGGCATGATCACAGGTGGTTTTGGACAAGTGATGCCACTGCAGGCCCAGAAAGAATTTTTCAATGCGCACCTTGCCCCATGGGCGGCGCATTGTTTCAGCGATCTCGAAAAAGCGGAAAGTGCTGTGCTTTATGCTCCAGTCGGCTCTTTGGGCCGCCTATTGATGGAGATTGAGCAAGAATCTTTCCGTATCGAGTAGGCCGAAAGGCGAAAAAAGTGTGAAAGCACAGTAAAGGAGATGTTCATGAGTGAACAGAAAGTAAACCAGGCAGGGCGCCGTGGCTTTTTGAAGCTTGTTACCACTGGGTTACCGGTCGCAGCAGTGGCTGCAGCAGCGGGAACACAGGCATTAGCAAGCCCGGAAAGCGAGATTCGTCAAGTGAGTGGTCTTCGTAAGAATGATCATTACAAAACCTATCTCAAGACAGCACGGTTCTAATAAGAAAATGAATGACCTCAGGTTGCAATTGGCCCTGATTAGTTATTCACATAAATCCTTAGGAGGATTTTCATGTTAAGGAAAAAGGCGAATGGGGTAGCAGTTGGCTCCCGTGTGTCATCCTTACTGAAAAATGTAGCTTCTCACAAAATGGATCGGCGGACTTTCTTGCGTTCGACTGGTCTGGCAGTGGGTGGTTTGGCTGCATTTTCAATGACACCGCGTTCGGTAGAAGCTGCTGCTTCTGCATCGACGGACGCAAAAACAGAAATTAAGAAGAGTGTGTGTACGCATTGCTCGGTCGGCTGTACAGTCATGGCCGAAGTGCGTGATGGTGTTTGGGTCGGGCAAGAGCCTGGCTGGGACTCACCGTTTAACCTTGGGGCACATTGTGCCAAGGGCTCATCGGTGCGAGAGCTTGGCCATGGTGAGCGTAGGTTGAAGTATCCAATGAAGTTGGTTAACGGCACCTATACGCGCATTTCTTGGGAGCAAGCGATCAACGAAATCGGCGATCAAATGCTCAAGATCCGCGAAGAGAGTGGTCCAGACAGTGTTTATTGGTTGGGCTCAGCCAAGACTAATAACGAGCAATCGTACCTGTATAGGAAGTTTGCAGCGTATTGGGGCACAAACAACGTTGACCATCAGGCTCGGATCTGTCACTCAACCACGGTAGCAGGTGTTGCGAACACTTGGGGTTATGGTGCGATGACTAACTCGTACAATGACATCCACAAGTCGAAGGCAATTTTCCTGATTGGCGGTAACCCAGCTGAAGCGCATCCTGTGTCGCTTATGCACATCATGAAGGCGAAAGAGCAAAATAATGCTCCTGTGATCGTTTGCGATCCGCGGTTTACTCGGACAGCTGCTCACGCAGACGAGTATGTCCGTTTCCGGCCGGGCTCAGATGTCGCATTGATCTGGGGCATCTTGTGGCACATATTTGAGAACGGTTGGGAGGATAAAGAGTTTATCCGTACCCGTGTCTGGGGCATGGACGATATCAAGAAAGAAGTCGCTAAGTGGAACCCAGAAGAGACTGAGCGTGTAACCGGAACACCGGGCTCACAACTAGAGCGCGTCGCGAGGACTCTTGCGAATAATCGGCCGGGAACTGTTATCTGGTGTATGGGTGGTACTCAGCACACCAACGGAAATAACAACACACGCGCCTATTGTATCTTGCAGCTAGCGCTGGGGAATATGGGCACCACTGGTGGCGGTACTAACATCTTCCGTGGACACTGTAATGTCCAAGGTGCGACCGATCTTGGCGTTCTCGCCAATACGTTGCCCGGATACTACGGCTTGAAGCCAGGGTCATGGGCCCATTGGGCACGTGTCTGGGAAGAAGACCTCGATTGGTTGAAGGGTCGTTTTGCGACCATGAAGACCAAGGATGGTAAAGACAAAGCCATGATGAACCAGACCGGTATCCCAGTGTCGCGTTGGATTGACGGTGTGTTGGAGGCCAAAGA
>MDTE01147914.1_pt1 | contig 14777 bp, 9 predicted proteins | sample 811231 | NCBI WGS metagenome assembly MDTE01 (sample SAMN05326651, study PRJNA326480) | marine metagenome | isolation source: seawater | place: Indian Ocean: Red Sea | collected 2010 | reverse complement strand
TGTGCGCAAGAAAGGACTGACGACCATCCGAGTCAGGTCGAGGGTCGGGATCTGTTCCGCCAGGCAAGCCGCCTGCCGGCGCCCCAGGTCGGTCAGTGGTGGGTCTTCGACCCGTTCCGCTTCGGGCAGCGCATTATTAACCGACTGTGCGTGTCGAATCAGATACAAGTCCATAGATCTGGGTTCGTCCCGCATTGACTCTGAGGTAAACAACAGCCAACGCAACCCGGGCGAGTACAGGAAACAGGGCAGGATGACATGGTGAAACGCCACTCCTGCTACCCCGGTAACATCAAACACCACCGCCCCGATGTCAACCCGACAGACGCCGCCACGTAGCGGCTCACACGGACTATCAGCTCAATTGTTGCCCAACCCTGCTGGGAACGCGTATCATACTGGTCTCGCGTTGCCGCCAATGCACGGATAGACAGCTACGACGGTGCGAGCACGTTTCAGCATCAACTCTTCACATCACAACGCTCCCTCTCTTTTTCCTGCAAAGGTCTCGCCATGTCGCGCACTTTACGCCGTGATTTCTTGAAACAATCGGCAGCTCTGGCAGCTACCGGTAGCGCCGTACCATACTTTTCAGCCACCCCGTCCTTCGCCAACCTGGCTGCCAACGATCGCCCCCAGATTGGCTGCATCGGTGTCGGTAGCATGGGAACTGGAGACGCCCGGGCGCATGGTCGGTTTGGAGATATCGTAGCGGTCTGTGATGTCGACAAGCGACACGCCGAGCGTGCCCGTGTCGACGGCAAAGTCGGCAACGGCAAAGCAGACGCCTACCAGGACTACCGCCGAGTACTCGAACGCGACGACATCGACGTCGTCAGTGTCGTCACTCCCGACCATTGGCACGTCAAGATCGCCATTGAAGCCCTGGAAGCCGGCAAGCACGTTTTCTGTCAGAAACCACTGACGTTGACGCTCGAAGAAAACCAGCTGATTCGCAACGCCTGCAAAAAGCACAGCGACAAAATTTTCTTCATTGGCACCCAACAGCGCAGTGACCGCGGCCGTTGGTTGCGCGCCGTGAACATGGTCCAGAAAGGACTTCTGGGCGATATCAAGAAAGTGACCGTGGGGATCAACGGCAGTCCTACCGGTGGGCCTTTCCCGACAGCAACCCCTCCCGAGGAACTCGACTGGGACTTCTGGCAAGGCCAGACCTCCTTGGTCGACTACCGGCAAAAACGCTGCCACTACGAGTTCCGCTGGTGGTACGAGTATTCCGGTGGCAAGTTCACCGACTGGGGAGCGCACCACGTCGACATCGCCACCTGGGCGCTCGGCGAACATGAAGCGGGCATGGGCCCCGTTGAAATCGATGGCACGGATTCCAAACACCCCGTTCCCTATGAAGATGGTTTCGCAACGCGCGACGACAGTTACAACACCTCGCATGACTTCGCGATCCGCTGCAAATTCGCCAGCGGTATCGAAATGGTTGTGGAAAGTCGCGGGGACAACGGTGTCACCTTCGAGGGCACGGAAGGGAGGATCTTCGTCAACCGTGGCAAGATCACCGGCACACCCATCGAGGAAAAATGGGACGACGGCAAGTACTCCGACGAAGACGTTGTGCGTCTCTACAAAGGAAAACCCCACGAGGGCCACAAGCAGAACTTCTACCGCTGTATTCGCGAAGGCGGACTGCCGGTCTCCGATGTCTTCACCCATGTCCAGATGCTCAACACCTGCCATCTCTGCACAATCGCAGCCAGGCTCGGACGAAACATCAAGTGGGATCCCAAGACCGAGAAGATCCTCGGTGACGAGCAGGCCGCCAGCTTTGCCGCGCGACCGCGCCGCGAAGGATTTGAAATCCTCAAAGTGTAGGTCCAGATTGCCTTCGACGTACCCTGTAAAGCACGGCACTCCCGGCCGTGCTTTACAGGCAGTCGTTTCTCTGCGTCAGGCGGGTGCCTGCCTGGATCCAGTGCTTTACCGCGTGATCTGGCCCGCATAAAGTTCGTGAATCGGGCGGCCGGTCGTGATCGCGAACGGGCGTCCCAACGGATCCTCAAAGTGACCGCCGGGATCGACCCCCAAGGCAGCAAACATCGTCGCCGCCACATCCCACGGGCCCAGGGCATCGCCAGCGGGCTCTCCACCCCAACGGTCTGAGGCCCCCAGCACAGCTCCGGGCGTCACACCGGCACCTGCCATGACGATCGAATAGACCCGCGCCCAGTGCTTCCGCCCCGGAGTCCGGCCTAGAAAACTCGGTTCCAATGCGACCTGAGGGGCGCGACCAAACTCGCCCATACACACCACAAGCGTCTCATCCAGTAGGCCGCGTTCATCCAGATCTTCGAGCAACGCAGAAAAACTTTCGTCAAATCGCGGAAGTAAATGCTGACGTAGCGCTGAGAAAATGTCGTTGTGGGTATCCCAGCCATAGACTTCCGTGTCGAGCGGATCCTTATCCTGACCACGGTTACTGTGATTCCAGATCACGGTGATCAGTGGCACGCCCGCTTCAACTAATCTCCGGGCCAGCAGGCAGGCCTGGCCACTCCGGTGTCGACCGTAACGGTCCCGCAACGCCGGCCGCTCGCGGCTCAAATCAAACGCCTCCCGACTCTGAGGAGATAACAGCATGTCGGACGCCCGGTCATACAAATGCGCAACGTCTCGGGCATCCTGGTACCTGCCCAGTGCCGCGGACCTCGCATTGAGTGACTCTTTGAGTGCCTTGCGCTGTAGCAGGCGTGCTTTCGACAAGTGTTCACGCATCGCCAACCCTGGAATAGCCACAGCCTGGCGACTGACATCCCCGACCACGACAGGCTCGTATTCACGTCCGAGAAAGCCTCCATTCTGGCCAGGGGAAAGCGTGAAAGGGACGAAGGCCGGCCCGTTGACATGCACCGCCTCAAACAGCGCGCGGGGATTTTTTGTGATCCGGTTCCAGACCGCTCCATAGGTAGGAAAATCATCGGGACTCGGAGCCGGGTTCGAGGACAACCGCGAATGATAACGGCCGGTCAGCGCCAGATAGGTTGCCGACCCGTGGTCCAGATCCTCGTGGGACAAGTTACGCAGCACCGCAAAGCGATCGGCGATCCGGGACAGGCGCGGCAGGTGTTCACAAAAAGCCAGTCCCGGGACCGCGGTCGATAAGGTGGAGAATGCACCACGGATGTGGTCTGGTGCCCCTGGCTTGGGGTCCCACATGTCAATCTGGCTTTGGCCACCGCTGGCGTAGACCAGAATCACCGAACGTGCGCGACCAAAACCTGGGAACTCGTGGTTCGGCGGGCGGCGTGCAGCAGACAACCTCCTGCCTGAATCTCGTGTCACTGCGGGCAGCATGCCACAGCCAGCCAACGTGGAAATTCGCAACCATTCACGTCGATGGCAACTTCCGCCCGGCCTACCAGCAGAAGCAAAAAAACGGAGCATGTTCTCGCCACCCCCAACCCAGCAAACCACCGTCAGGGGCTATTCTATCTGGCCGACGGAGGCCAGGAAACCGGCGCTGCGACCGGCAGTTGAGGAATCAGCCGGCAACGCGTACGTTGGGTGCAGTGAGGACACCGTATTCGTGTCCGCATCATTCCTGCCTGCATCACGCGGATTCTGAATTTCGCCACCTCAACCCTGTGATTTGCTATGACCGGTGCTGACCTGCTGATTGAATGTCTGCGTGCTCAAGGCATGAGTACTTTATTTGGCATGCCGGGCACCCAGAACCTGGCACTGTACGATGCGCTCTACCGTGCCCATGCGCATGTCCACCACGTGCTGGTCCGCAACGAACAAGCCGCCACCATGATGGCCAGTGGCTGGGCGCGAGCCACCGGCCAGGTGGGAGTCGCGCTGACCGTTCCGGGCCCAGGCGCCAGTAATGCCAGCACTGGAATCGCAGACGCCTATACCGACTGCCAGCCTATCTTGCTGGTCACGGGTGGCGTCGACCGACCGCTGCACCAACGTGACCGCGCCAAAATGTTCCACGGACTCGATCAGGAAACGTTTTTCCGGCCGATCACCCGTTACTACGGCTGTCCACAATCTGCAGACGACATTCCGAAAATGGTCGAGGAGGCGTTCGCGGCGATCTGGGCTGGACGTCCCGGACCCGCGGTACTGGAAATTCCGCCCGACCTGGCGGCCGCCGAATGCACCGCACTGCCCATCCCCAAGCGGGTTGAAATTGATCACTCACAAGCACCCCCGGCAAGCGACGTCGCCGCCGCCGTCGATCTGATCGGCAACTGGCAACGTCCGCTGATCCTGGCAGGGGGCGACGTGATCGCGGCTGGCGCAACCGGCGAGCTGCGCCAGTTGGCCGAGACCCTCGGAGCTCCACTGATTTTCACCAGGTTGGGACAGTGTGCCGTGGCCACCGATTTTGCTTTGAATTACGGTCACACCCTGGGTCCACGCGGACGAAAGTTACTGGCAACTGCCGATGGGTTACTGTCTGTTGGGGTTCGGTTCACGCAAATCGATACCTTGAACTGGACGTTGCCCATGCCCGGGACCCTGGTCCAGCTCGATCGAGACCTGCGTGAAATCGGTCGGGAATACCCCGTAACCGCAGGCCTTACCGGTGATCTGGCGGCGTCCATGTGCGCACTACAAGCCAGCCTGAGATCCGCAGGTCCGGACCGCTGGTGGGACGGCGTCCTGGGAGACCTGCCACACAAGATGAAGCCGGGACCGGTTCTGAACCAGGTCCGCCAGGCACTTCCTCCCGAGGGGATTGTCGTCTCGGATGTGACCTCGCTCACGTACCGTGCCTTCGACGAATACCCTGTCCAGGGTACGCGTGATTTCCTTTATCCCTGTCACTACGTCACTCTGGGATACGGTCTGCCCGCGGCCATCGGTGCCCAGCTCGCCTGCCCCGACCGGCCCGTGGTCGCCATTTGTGGTGACGGCGGCGTGATGATGAGCATTGGGGAACTTTCAACTGCTGCCCAGCATCAGATTCCGCTGGTCGTCGTGGTCGTAGCCGATCAGGCGCTGCTGGCGATCAAGGCGTCGCAGATCAAGGGATATGAAAACCGCATTCTGGGCACAGAACTGCAAAACCCCGACTTCGTCGCGCTCGCCGAATCGATGGGAGTCACCGCCCAGCGGACCTCTGACCTGGACGAGTTGCAGAAGCTGCTGGTGGAGGCGGTGGCGAAAAACCAGCCGCACCTGATCGAAATCAGCATGGACGGCCAGCAACAGGCCATCATCGAGCAGATCCCCTGGCTCCAGAACGATTGAGCACCGCCGATCTGTAGCAGCCACGTCTGGCCAATTGGCACCGTGTCCAGTTAAATACGGGGGCGTATTGTTGGTGCCCGCTGACACACTCTACGGAGATGGACTGTGACCTGCACCCGCTTCCTGTCGACGACCCTGCTCATCGGAACTCTCGTGATGACCTCGTCCGCTGCCGACCCGACCCCTCCACCCACCCGGCGCATCGACCATGTCGATACCTACCACGGTACGTCGGTCGCCGATCCCTACCGCTGGCTGGAAGACGACGTCCGCGAATCAGACGATGTGGCAGCCTGGGTCGAAGCCCAGAACGAGGTCACGTTCGGGTATCTCAAGCAGATTCCCCAGCGGGAAACGATTGAGAAACGATTGACCACGCTCTGGAACTACGAGAAGTTCGGCAGCCCGTTCAAACGGGGTGGCCGTTATTACTTCTACAAGAACGACGGCCTGCAAAACCAGTCGGTGCTGTACACACAAACAACCCTGGACTCGGAGCCAGAGTTGTTCCTGGACCCTAATCAATGGTCGAAAGACGGCACGGTCGCCTTGGCCGGCATCAGCTTTAGCGACGATGGCCGCTATGTCACCTATGGTGTAGCCGAAGCTGGTTCCGACTGGCGGACCTGGCGGGTCATGGAAGTCGCCAGCCGCAAAGTCCTCAACGACGAACTCAAATGGGTCAAATTCAGCGGCGCCTCCTGGACCAACGACAGCCGGGGATTCTTTTACAGTCGCTTCGACGAACCGCAAGAGGGCGCCGAGTTCCAGGGATTGAATCTCAATCAGCAAGTCTACTATCACCGCGTGGGAACCGATCAAAGTGACGACGTGCTGGTCTACCGCCGTCCCGACCATCCCGACTGGGGATTCGACGCCGAGGTCACCGAAGACGGTCGCTACCTCGTGATCACCGTCTGGAAGGGGACCGATGACAAGTACCGCGTGCTTTACAAGGATCTGCTGGAACCCTACGGGATCCCGTTGGACCTGATTTCCACGTTCGACCACGAATACAGTTTCGTCGGCAATGACGGACCACTCTTCTTTTTCAAAACCGACCACGAGGCCCCGCGCAAGAAACTGGTGGCCATCGATATCCGGAAGCCAGCAGGGACCGCCGAAACGGTCCTCATCGACCAGCGAGACGAGACACTCACGGGGGTCGGACTCGTCGGGAACCTGTTCGTAACCAAATACCTGAAGGATGCCCGCACGCAGATCCGTATCCACACGCTGGCCGGCGCGTTTGTCCGAGAAGTGGAGTTTCCCGGAATTGGTTCGGCCAGTGGCTTTGGTGGCCGCCAGGCGGACACGGAAACGTTTTATTCCTTTTCCAGTTTTGCCACACCACCCAGCATCTACCACTACGACCTGATCACCGGGGAAAGCCGGTTGCTCCGCCGCGCCGCCGTCCAATTCGAGCCAGATGATTACGTCGTCAAGCAGGTTTTCTACAACAGTAAAGACGGCACCCGAGTACCGATGTTCATCGCCCACCGCAAAGACGTGGAGCTCAATGGCGACACTCCCACGCTGTTGTATGGATACGGGGGATTCAACATCTCCATGCAGCCCGGGTTCTCGATCAGCCGGCTGCAGTGGATGGAAATGGGAGGCGTCTTCGCCATGGCCAACCTGCGGGGCGGTGGCGAGTACGGCGAATCCTGGCACCGGGCCGGTACCAAACTTCAAAAACAGAATGTCTTTGACGACTTTATAGCCGCCGCGGAGTGGCTGATCGAGCAGAAATACACCCGCCCCAACAAGCTGGCCATCATGGGTGGCAGCAATGGCGGACTGCTGGTGGGAGCTGTCATGACCCAGCGCCCCGACCTCTTTGGGGCCTGCTTGCCGGCGGTTGGTGTGATGGACATGTTACGGTTCCACAAATTCACTGCCGGCCGCTACTGGGTCGATGACTACGGCAGCGCCGACGACGCAGACGAATTCCAGGCCCTGCTGGCCTATTCGCCCTACCACAACCTGGAACCGGGCACCCGCTATCCACCCACGCTGGTCACCACCGCGGACACCGATGACCGGGTCGTCCCCGGGCACAGTTTCAAGTTCGCTGCCCAGTTGCAACATTGCCACGCGGGTGAGGCACCTGCCCTGATCCGCATTGAGACCCGCGCCGGACATGGCGCCGGAAAACCGACCGCCAAAGTGATCGAAGAACTGGCCGATAAATGGGCCTTCCTGGTCAAGAACCTTGGCATGACCCCTCGTTGAGACTGACCCGATGGCGAAACCCAGCTACCTGACCTCCCCCGTAGCCTCTGAAGGGATGCCAGCCGGTATTCCTTACATCGTGACCAATGAAGCTGCCGAACGATTCAGCTTTTACGGCATGAAGGGGATTTTGGCCATCTTCATGACGAAGTATCTCCTCGACAGTAGCGGCGCCCAGGATCTGATGGCGGAGAATGAGGCTCAGGCCTGGGTTCACATTTTCAACTCGGCCGTCTACGGATTTCCCATCCTGGGTGCGATCGTTGCTGACGCCTTTCTGGGAAAATATCGCACGATCCTCAGCGTTTCCGTGATCTACTGCCTGGGCCACCTGGCATTGGCTCTGGACGATACCCGGGTAGGTCTGTCGATCGGACTGACGCTGATCGCAATTGGATCGGGGGGCATCAAACCCTGTGTCTCAGCCCACGTGGGTGACCAGTTCGGAACGGCCAACCAGCACTTACTCGCCAAGGTCTTCATGTGGTTCTACTTTTCCATCAACCTGGGTGCTTTCCTCTCCACCATTGCAACCCCCTGGCTACTGGCCAATTATGGCCCCCACCTGGCATTTGGTGTTCCTGGCATTCTGATGGCATTGGCAACTCTGTTCTTTTGGATGGGGCGCAAGGTCTTCATCCACATTCCCGCCGGTGGTACTGAATTCCTCAGAGAGACGCTGTCCTGGTCGGGACTGAAGTCGATCGCCAGCCTGTTCATTATCTATGCTTTTGTGGCGATGTTCTGGGCATTATTCGACCAGACGGGCGCTGCCTGGGTCCTGCAGGCCGACGAGATGAATCGCGAAATTTTCGGATTCACCCTGCTACCAAGCCAAATCCAAGCGATTAACCCGCTGATGATCCTGGTCTTCATTCCACTCTTCGCCAAAGTCGTCTACCCCCTGATTCATTCCGTCTTCCCATTGACACCGCTCCGCAAAATTTCGATCGGCTTCTTTGTGACGGTACCCGCATTTCTGATTCCCGCCTGGATCGAGATGCGTATCGACGCGGGCGCCAGTCCTACCATCCTCTGGCAACTCCTGGCCTACACGCTCATTACCGCGGGCGAGGTCTTCGTCTCGATTACTTGTCTGGAGTTTTCCTACACGCAAGCTCCCACGAAAATGAAATCGTTGATCATGGCATTTTTCTTGTTGAGTGTCTCCCTCGGCAACCTGTTCACTGCGGCAGTGAATTTCCTGATCCTCAATGAGGATGGGACAAGCAAACTTTCTGGCGCCACTTATTACCTGTTCTTCGCCGGCTGCATGCTCGGCACTGCTATTCTGTTCATCCCGGTCGCCATGGCATACAAGGGAAAAACCTATATTCAGGACGACGAAGCTACCGACCCGTCTTGATGGCCGCTCAGCGGTTCAACATCGGTTCGAGGACTGCGTTATCCGTATCCCATCAGTGAGCAAACCGCTGCAATGAGTTGGCCACCTCACACAAGGCTGGCCTCTCAGGCAACCTATTTCGGCTGGGGTTTGGGACGGTAGTTGGGATTGGGGCGTGGTAGTTTCGCATCGACCCGCTTCAGTTCGGCCATCAGCCGGGCCTCCAGCTGGGCCGCCTTGTCCGACAGCTCCGTGGCGCGGTCGTGACGCTCGGACAGGTCTTCCGCCAGGTTGTACAACTCGTGTCCGCCTTCGTACCACTTGATTAACTTCCAGTCGCCCGCCCGAATGATGGAGTACGGACCTGGACGATGGCGGTAATGGGGGAAATGCCAGTAAAGAGCATCTCTTTCCAGTCGTTTGTCCCCTCCGGACTTGAGCAGACCGGCCAGGGACACCCCGTCGACCGGCTGGTCCTCTGGCAGAGAGACACCGACCGCCGCCGCGATCGTCGGCAGCACGTCAACGCTGGATACCGGCTGACTCGACTCGGTACCGCCAGCGACCTGGCCCGGCCAGCGTACCAGGAAGGGCACGCGAATCCCTCCTTCATAGGCATAGCCTTTACCAGAGCGAAGTGGCGTATTGTCGGTCGGCCCCAACAAGCCTCCATTGTCCGACGTAAAAATGACCAGTGTACGTTCGGCCAGGCCCGTTTCCCGCAGCGTCTCTTCGATCATGCCGACCGCATCATCGACGCTTTCCACCATCGCCGCGTATCGCGCCTGCACAGGCTTCTTGCCCTCTCTGGCGTATTTCGCGGCCACTTTTTGAATGGCCTGGATGGGCGTGTGCACGGCGTAGGGACAGTAGGACAGAAAGAACGGGCGCTCGGCGTTCGCACGGATGAACTGCTGGGCTTCAAAACCTTCACGATGGGTGAGGTACTCACCTTTCCGGCGCGGCTTGAGCTGCTGGTCAAAGTTGTAGCGTGGGTGCGTATACGGATCAAAATATGAAGGGGGTTGCCCGATGTCGCAACCGGCGACGTTGACGTCAAAGCCCTGCGACGCGGGGTACCAGTCCGGATCCCCCAGATGCCATTTACCAATGTGGGCCGTCGCGTAGCCGGCGGCTTTAAGGATCTCGGCAATCGTGACCTGCTGGTGCTCCATCCAGAAGGGGTTGGGCGGGCAGAGCAACTTGCGATTGCGGCCTCCCACGTAGGCGGTTGGGTTCTGCTCCGGCGTCTCGCCGCCAGGCCGCTGAAACCGTGCCCGAATCCAGTCCGTCACGCCAACCCGCGCTGGCCAGCGGCCCGTCATGACCGCCGCGCGCGTCGGACTGCAAACCGCACAGGCCGCGTAAGCATCAGTAAAACGCATTCCCTGACTGGCCATACGGTCAATGTGTGGGGTACGAAAGTAATCACTCCCCTGGCAGGAGAGATCCATCCACCCCAGGTCATCGACCAGGATCAGCACCACGTTCAGGCGGCCGTCGGTCACGCGTTGCTCCGGCTGGCTCGCTACCACGAATCCACCTGCCAGCAGGCTTAGCAAGAATACGCATCCCAAAGCCTCACCCTGAAGAAAACGTCGCATATTCTTCGCACCCTTGTTTCGACGACGACACCATAGCCAGTGCGCATTACTCCGGGGTGCGCAAACGGATCCCCGGTAAAAGCCTAACCGGCTCCCAGTCGCTTGGGAACACAACCGTAACAGACAGCGATACCTGGACGGAACGCAGGGCCAGGCAGAACCCGGCCCGCGCCAACTAGCCACCCGTCGCCGTGCTGCTGATCTTCCATAGATGTGCGTCGCTCCGAATATAAAGCGCACCACCCGCCATCGAGGGACTGGAAAGAATCTTCTCACCCAGCTCGCCACCCTTCAAACGGCGTCCACGATCTTCGCCAATCTCGATAACCTGTCCCAGACCGGATTCGTTGAACAGGTAAATCCGGCCGTCGCTGGCAATCGGAGAGCCACTGAAGCTGCCTTTCAATCGCAGCTGCCACAGCAGTTTTCCCGTTTTCATGTCACCCGCTTTGAGAATCGAACCGTTGACGGTAAACACCTTGCCGCGATAGAGCAGTGGGGTCGCGGTCGAAGCGCCCAGTCGGTTGTTCTGCCAGAGAAGATCGGGCGCTTTGCTGCCAGGCGTAAAACGCAACGCAGTGAGGCCACCTGATGGCACATAAAGCACACCGTCGCCCACCACACTAGAGGGTTGCGATGCGCAGCCAGATGCATAAACACCAAGCTCTCGCCCCGATGCCGGTTCGTGCACGGTCAAGCGCGAACCAGACTGTAACACCACCTGTGGCAACTGTCCCGGCTGATCCCCCAGCACCACCGGCGAAGCCCAGTTGGCCAGCTTCGGGCGATCGAGTTTCCAACGTGTGGTTCCTGTGTCGGCAGCCAGCCCTACGGTGACCGACTGGCTATCATTTTCAATGGGCACTACCAACGTCTCACCGACCACGGTTGGTGACGAAGCCAGCCCCAGACTGTTGCTGGCGTTGGGGTACTCATTCAATAATCCACGCAGCCAGAGGAGATTTCCTTCCAGATCAAAACAAACCAGGTCATTGGTGGAAAAATAGGCAAAAATGCGTTTCCCATCGCTCGCCGCTGTGGGAGTTGCGGTACAGATCGCAGGATGGGTCATTGTCCTCCCCGTCGCCCACAGCTGGCGTTCCCAGAGCTTCTCGCCCGTCTTCGCATGGAAGCAGATGACGTGCAAACGATCCTGGCGAAAGCCAGTGCAGCACGTAAGTACCACGCGGTCACCGATGATAATCGGACTGGAAACACCGCGCCCGGGCAAATCGACCTTCCAGGCGATATTTTCCGTTTCGGACCAGCCCACAGGGAGTCCCTGATCGACGGAAACACCGGAACCATTGGGTCCGCGGAAACGGAGCCAATCGGCGCCCGTGAACAAGAACAATGTGACCGCCACACCCCACACACGCAAAACCGTAGAAAACGATGTATTCATGAAAGTGGATTCTTCTGATGAAAGGTTTCGATCGAAAGCAGGCCTCTCCGCGTCCGGCGGCTCTGACGCCGCATCGCCTGGCGACTAGGGTTTTGGGGGAGCGCCGGCGGAAAGAATCGCGGTTCCCGTCGCATCACAGACGCGGAGCTGGAATTGCCACTCAACCGTCCAGCTCTCTGTCTGCTCGTTCTGACAGGCTTTGACGAGAATCTGATTCGCCCCCGGCTGCAAGGTAGCCTTCATCCGATACTGGTCCAGACGCATACCGCGGTGGTATTCATCGCGACCGAACAACAACTCGCCGTTCAGCCAGACTTTCCAGGCATTCTTGCACCCCAAGCGAAATTCAACCTGCTGTGCAGCCTCTGAATGGAAGTCGGTCCAGGCATAGGCTACGGTCTGTTTCAATTTGCCCAGCGGCTGGTTCAAGTCCACCATTCCGTACGGATCTTTGGTCGTATAGTCCTGCCAATGGACCTGGCCCTCTTTCCCTTCGTATTCCGCTTTCCTGTTCAGCTCACGTTCCGGGGGAAACTCGGTCGCAAAGCCTTTGCGGCCAGTGTTATCAAAAGCACCAATCACTCGCCAGTCCATCAAGAACCCGAAATGCCGAGGCAGGTCGACTTGTTCACCAAGTGACTTCAACTTATCGACGATCGTCCCGACCTGGTCGTTGTCGCGGGCTCCCTCCAGTGCGCGGCGATAAACCGCAACCGCCGCCGGTTTCTGGTCTTTAGCAATCAAGTCCGCCCCTTCCAGGAGTAACCGAGCAACCGCATCGCGACGAAATTCAACGCCCGGATCGAGCAACATTTTCGGAATCAGCCGATCGGCTGCGGTGGCATCTACGCGCGACAGCCATTCAAACGCCAGTCGGCGACCACGCGGAGCATGGGCTGTATCGAGCACGAACGTTTCCAACCGTTTGACAGGCAAGGAACCACCACGGGCTACGGTTCGTTCAGCAATCGTATCGACTGCCAGGCACAACCAGTTCGCTGGCAGCGGCTTGGCACCATCGAGCGCCGCTAGTATGGCGGGTAAATGTGTCGCATCCTGCGTGACAAGTTCCCGCCAGGAACGCGCCGCCACCTGATTTCCGCTGCCATCGGAGACCACACCACGAATACTGCTCAACAGCGTACTCACCTCGGCGCTGCGCACTGCCGAGCCGCTCAACAGGATTCCAAACAAAACCAAACCGGCTACGGCGCCACGCAATATCATCATGAATTCCTCTGGGTAAAACGATGCCAGAAAAACGCCCCAGCGCACTCCCGCCATCGCCATCCCACTCTCATGAGTTTCAGACAGCAAACGTTCGTGCGGCTCCTGCTGGACCGATCCTCAACAACGGCCAGCGTGGCGCGGTACAACTTCGGTGTCCCCCCAACGGTGCATCACCGCCACGTCTGACGGGGAGTCGAGAAACAGCGTAACAAAGGCCGCCTTCCTGGGCAATCCGCGCCGCCTCGTGATGCCTCGAAAGCCGGTCAATTCCTGCATACCACAATGGCGCCGCCGCCACAGCCATCGGGTATAACGGTCTGTCAAGGACCAGCCACATCAGGAGCCGACGCGACTCCGCTCCACGGCACTGCAACACACGAGGCGGACTATGGCCGTCAAGAAAAAAACGACCCCCAAGAAGAAGGCAGCCAAGAAGAAAACGACCCCCAGGAAGAAGGCAGCCAAGAAGAAAACGACCCCCAGGAAGAGGAACACCAGCAGCCGGTCGCCATCCCGCAAACCTCGCGGAAGCCACTCGGCGTCAACCAAGGGCACACTGGGACGTCCGAAAGTGACGGGAGAAGAGAAACTCTTCCTGCTGTTCAAACAAGACTACCATGCGCGTCAGGTCTTCGGCTTCCTGGGAGTCGAGACGGTTAAAGAACTAGAACAATACGAGCCTGACCAGATCATCAAGCTACTTAGCCAGCCGATTCGACAAGCCGTACGACAAATACGTGCCAAGCTGGCCGAAAACAATCGATCGCTGCGCGGCGATAAAGAGTTTGCCCTGCGTTTCCAGGAGCGAAACAAGCCGTAAGTGTCGACTGACGTCCCCCAATTCAGGCTCCGTCAATCAACACCCGTTTCTCAGAACGCGACGCCCGGTTCATCGGGCAGATTCCACCTGCCTGAATCGACCTGCCGGACTACAATAAAGCCACGGTCCGTCCTCAAGCACCCAACACCGCCCCCCGGAAAGCATCCGGCATGAGCCGTCTACTGAGCCTGCTACTACTGGGAATTGCTTCGCTTGGGTGCGGAAACCCTAATGAGAGTCGCGCCCGTGAAGAATATCTCAAAGGCCTCAACCTGGCGAGAAACAAGAACACCGAGCAGGCAATCATTGCCTTCTCGGCTGCCATACGCCTGAGTCCGAATTACGCCAACGCTTACGTCAACCGCGGATTCCAGTATGACGAACTGGACCGACCAGAAAAAGCGGTCGCTGATTTCAGCGCCGCCATTCGCCTGAACCCGCAATACGCCAAAGCCTACTACAACCGGGGCACGGTCTACTTGAAAAGAAAGCAATACGATCGATCCATCTCAGACTTTACACAAACCATTCGACTGACTCCCAAAGACGGGGATGCTTACCACAACCGGGGCAACGCGTATCGCAAGAAGGAAGAGTACGCGCTCGCATTCCGGGATTACACCAAAGCGCTGGAGATCAATCGCAACGATGGGCTGGCCTATTACAACCGTGCTCTCACATGCCTCCAGGCCGCAGGGAGCGGCACAGAGGTGCAAGCCAATTCACACAAGCAACGAAACAACTACACGCACGCCATTGCCGATTTGTCACGCTTCCTGAAACTGCATCCTCGTGTGGCCAGCGCCTACCAGTTACGGGGAATTGCCTACCGTGAGAACGGGGATACCGAAAAGGCTGCAGCTGATTTCAAACAAGCGGAAACACTGAGCGCAGAGCGGGGCG
>MDTE01071995.1_pt1 | contig 14777 bp, 10 predicted proteins | sample 811231 | NCBI WGS metagenome assembly MDTE01 (sample SAMN05326651, study PRJNA326480) | marine metagenome | isolation source: seawater | place: Indian Ocean: Red Sea | collected 2010 | reverse complement strand
TGAGGTAGGTAAATTTTTTCATCATTTTTTTTAGCAAAATTTAAAAGTGTATCATCTATACTTTTTGATTGATAATGAATTTCTTTAATCATAAAATGCTTGAAATTTCTTTTTGTTGTATGCTCTTGCATTGATGAATGGTTATGAATTTGATTTTCTTTAAGATTAAAAGATCTGTCAAAAATGTTTGCTCTATCTAATCCAATTTCTCCGATGTCACCTTCTTCTAAATAAATAATCTTATCAACTTTATTTGGCAAAGCTAATGTATCCGAAGCAACGCACTTAAAAGTCTTAGAAAGACCCACCACTAAAGGACTTCCTTTTCTGCTAAAATATAAATTATTATTGCTTTTAACTAGAAAAACTAATGCATAATTTCCCTCTATTCTTGATGTAATTTCTTTCATAGACTCGAGCGGTGATGCGCCCTCATCTATCAAATAATTCATAAGTTCTGCAACTACTTCAGTATCAGTTGATGATTGATAATTTGTTTTATGATTAGCTAGTGATTTTTTTATATCAGAGTAGTTTTCAATAATACCATTGTGTACTATAGCGCAATTTTTTTTTAAAAATGGATGAGCATTATCATTTGAAGGCTTTCCATGAGTTGCCCATCTAGTATGTCCAATACCAATATTACCCATTATTTTTTTTTGTTTTATTTTAAATTTAAGATTTGATAACTTTCCTTTTGATTTGTTTAATATAAATTTATCATTATTGAGTGTTGCAATTCCAGCTGAATCATATCCTCTATATTCTAAGCGCGATAAAGATGATATTAAATCATTTATACAATTTTTTTTATTAACTATTCCAATTATACCGCACATTGTTTTAAAACTTATGATTATTCCAACCAATTTTTTTTGTTATTTTCATATTTTTTTTTAAAGAAGATTTAAAATTATTCCAATTTCTTTTATTACTTTTTGACCATGCCACCTCAGAAAGAGCTATTAACCTAGGATTTATCATTATGTCCATAAAATTTATGTTAGTAATTGTTTCAGACCATAATTGTCCTTGAATACCATAAATTTTATCAATTTTTCTTTTTAAATTATTATTTATTGGTTCCCATTCAAAAACTTGCTTAGTTTCAGTAGTGCCCGCCCAAACTAGCCCTCTTTCTTCTGGCGAACTGTTATATGCCATATCAAAGTAACATTTTTGTGCTGGACAAAGAATCACTTTAAAACCTTTATTCAAAGCCTTGATAGCAACTTTTTCATTTTGCCATGCGAATATTAAACAATCATTTTTAACTATCTTTTCAGAATTTTTTCCATCAATTCCTTCATTCCAGATTCCTATTTTTTTATTATTTGAATAAGCAATATTTTGAATTTTACTAACAAAATAACTTTTAACATCATAAATATTAGTAATTTTGTTTTTTTTCATAAATCTCTTAATTGATGGAGATTTTGTCCAACTGTTTTTTGGAATTTCATCAAAGCCTATATGTATTATCTCATTTGGAAATATTTCAGAAACTTCTTTGATAACTTTTTTAATAAATTTCCATGTAAAATCCAATCCTGGATTTAAAGTGTTATTTTTATAAGTTCCTTTATAATTGTCCCAAGATTGATCTTCACTATCTTGAAGTTTTTCCATATAATTCACTAAAGCCCAAGAATGGCTTGGCATATCAATTTCTGGAATGATTTCTATATATAGTTTTTTTGAATATCTTATCAGATCTTTCAAATCATTTTTGCTATAATACCCGCCCTTTGGGCCAAAACCAGATCCATAAGTAGGTGGAACAAACCTTTCATAACCCCTGAATGATAAATCATTTGCCAAATTTGGAAAAGATTTTAAATTTACTCTCCACGCCTCATTGTCTGTCAAATGAAGATGTAACCTGTTCATTTTGTATAATGCCATTAAATTTAATAAGCTTTTAATTTTCTTAATTGTATAAAATTGCCTAGCACAATCTAAATGCATACCTCTCCAATTAAATCTAGGACGATCTTCTATATATCCTTTTTTTAGCAAATTATTATTTATAATTAGAATTTGTAAAATAGAAATTAATGCATAAAATATGCCAGTATTTGTTGAGCTTTGAATTTCAATAATATTCTCATTAATTAATATTTTATAATTTTCTTTATCAGTTTTAATTTTTTTATAATTTAATTTTATACCATTTTTGTTTATCTTAAAATATTTTGATGAATCAATTATTAAATCAATTTTATTTAATGTTGATTTAATTTTTTTATTTCTAATATCAAAACCAGATATGCAATTAATTTTATTATTAATAAATTTAAATTTATTTGGGTGAGGAATAATTGGCATATCTAATTTTTTATCGGAAATCTTAGGATATTTCTTACTTGAAGAATCTCGAAAAAATTTTAAATCATCAACAATAATGTGAATTTTTTTATTGAATTTATTTAAACAAAAAATCCCTTCAGGTCCCGAAGATAGATTTGCAAATTTATTTTTATTATTTTTTAATTTTATTTTAATTACAAATTTTTCATTTGATTTTAAATTGTTTGTTTTTAAAGGAGTTATTTCATAATACCTTCCAATTCTTTTTATAATCTTTGCATTTTTTAATGATTTAATTGAATAAATTAAACTAAAACAAATTTTTATTTCATCTAAATTTTTTAATTTAAAAACATTTTTAATAACTAAATTTAAGTTGTATTTTTTATCAAATATTGGACTTATTTTAATTTTTTTCATAATATTATATAATGATAGATAATTTATATATATTATTTCAAAATTAAAAGTTATAAAGATTGAGCAATAATTAATTAAACAAATGGAAAAATACAGGCTTTATATAAACGGAGAGTGGAAAGAATCTTCTGATGGAAAATATTTTCCATCTATTGATCCATCAACTGAACTTGAATGGGCCCAATTTTCAGAAGCAAATGCCGATGATGTAGATTATGCTGTAAAATCTGCGCATGCAGCATTTAGAGGTGAATGGTCAAAATTATTAGCAAACGAAAGAGGGTCTTTTTTAAGAAAAATTGGCGACACTCTCAAAGAAAATGCTGAACTTTTAGGAACAGTGGAAACTAAAGACACTGGAAAAATGTATAAAGAAACAAAGTTTCAAGCAAATTATATTGCAGAATTTTATTATTATTATGCTGGATTAGCAGATAAGATAGAAGGATCTACACTTCCTATTGATAAAGCAGATATGCAAGTATTTACAACTAGAGAACCTATTGGAGTAGTTGCAGCAATCATTCCATGGAATTCACAAATGTTTTTAACTGCAGTTAAACTTGCTCCTGCACTTGCAATGGGCAATACAGTTGTAATAAAGGCATCCGAAATTGCCCCTGCGCCACTTTTTGAATTTGCAAAACTTATAGATAAAATTGGATTGCCAAAAGGTGTAATAAACATAATAACTGGACATGGAAATGAATGTGGAAAAATACTCACATCCCATCCTCTAATTGACCGCATTGCCTTTACTGGTGGCGTAAAAACGGCAAGACATATTGTTCGAAATTCAGCTGAAAATCTCTCTCAAGTCACGCTAGAACTAGGCGGTAAAAGTCCTGTAACAATTTTTAAAGATGCAAATATAGAAAATGCAATAAATGGTGTTACGGCAAGTATATTTGGAGCAAGTGGACAAAGTTGTATAGCTGGTTCAAGATTATATTTAGAAGATGAAATTTATGATGAATTTTTAAAACAATTAATATTAAAAACTAAAAATATTGTCATAGGTGATCCTATGAAAGATAACACACAAATGGGACCTCTATGTACATTAGCTCAATTAACAAATATTGAAGAAAATATAAAAAAGACGATTAGGGAAGGGGGTAAAATAATTTTTGGTGGCGAAAGGTATAAAGAAATCAAAAAGGGATGGTATTTTCAGCCAACAATTATTGCTTGTGAAAATCATAATTTACCCGCTGCAGAAAACGAACTATTTGGACCAGTTTTATCTGTTATGCGATTTTCAGGTGAAGATGAGGCGATAAGATTAATGAATGATAATACTTTTGGACTTGCTGCAGGTATTTTTAGTGAAAATAGCGGAACAACTCTTAGGGTTTCTAAAGCTATAAGAGCTGGAATTGTTTTTATAAATACTTACAGATTAATTTCCCCTGTGGCACCTTTTGGAGGATTTAAAAATAGTGGATTTGGTCGTGAATCAGGCCTTGAAACTGTTAAAGATTATTCAAGAATTAAAACTACTTGGATAAATACATCAAAAAAAATAATGGGTGACCCATTTATAATCAAATAATTTCCTCTATTTTTTTAGAATAGAGGAAATTGAATTATTGAATTTGTTATTTATTTTATGCTTTTCCTATTGGAATTTGTTTTTTTGGATCCCAAAAAGGCAAGGCAACAACAATAGACTCAAGACTACCGTAAGGAGAATTAATATGAATTTTACTTCCTTCATCTGCATATTCTATTGGAATAAATGCATATGCAATATTCTTCTTAAGTCTTGGAGAATAACATTTTGAAGTAACATAACCTATTTCTTTACCATCACTGTTATTAATAGGCCAATGATCAGGCACAAAATAACCTGGAGTATATTCAGGAGGAACAATCATTGTAATTGGGTCGCCCAAAATTTCAATACCTACCAATTTTCTTTTTATGCCCTCTGCTTTTATCTTCTTTAAAGCTTCCTTGCCACAAAAGTCCGCTTCCATATCTAAGTCTACTAGTCTGTCCATACCTATTTCGTATGGATTATCAGTAACCCTCATATCTTGAAAATAAGAAAAAATTCCAGCTTCCACACGTCTAATTTGAGATGGCCCAGTAGGAGCAATTTTGTATTTTTCACCAGCTGCCATTATTTTTTCATAAAGGTCTGCGCCCTTACTTCCATCTCTCAAATAAACTTCATAGCCTATTTCTCCACTCCATCCTGTTCTTGAAATCACTACAGGTATTCCATCTATTTCAGTTTCTTTGCACCAATAATATTTTATGTCATTTATCCATGAACCGAACAAGTCAACCATTAAATCTTTTGATTTAGGTCCTTGAACTTGTAAGGGCGACACATCTGGTTCAACAAGTTGAATATCGTATTTACCTTTTCCTGCAACACCCATGGCCCATAATAATAAATCACTATCAGAAATTGAATACCACCAATGATTTTCAGCAAGTCTTAATAAGATAGGATCACTTAGAATTCCGCCATCATAATTAGTATTTAATACATATTTACACTGAGTCACTTCGCAATCTGATAAGTTTCTAGGTGTTAGCATTTGTGTAAATTTTGTAGCATCTGGTCCTGTAATCTCTACTTGTCTCTCTACTGCTACATCCCATAAAGTAACATCATTAACCAGGCTCCAATAATCATCTTCAGGTGTATTGTAATAAACTGGAAAATACATATGATTATATGTTGTGTACTCTTTACATCCCCATTTTAGCGTAGACTCAAAATAGGGTGATTTTCTAACTCTTGTTCCAAAACCTAAATATGGTTTTGGAGGATTATTTGTTCTTGTTGCCATACACACTCCTCAAATTTTTTATTCATATAGTATTATTTTTTAGATTATGTCTATAAAATTTATTGAATCTTAAAATGGAATTGTGGAGAAAGTGGAGAAATCTGAAATTTATGATTTTAATCTAGAATTATTTTTGTCATAAGGAATTTCGTTAAGAACCAGTGCTTTTCTCTTATTTCCTAATATCTCTACTTCAAATTCATTATTTGGCACAGCATTACCTGAATCTACATAACCAAAAGCTAGACTTTTGTTAATTCTATGACCATATCCTCCTGAAGTAATTAGACCTACAATCTTATCATTCTTATATATAGGTTCATTACCTATAGCGTCAGCAGATCCGACGTCAATTTCTAAGTGCACAATTTTTATCTCAATACCTTTTTTTAATTTCTCTTTAATAGCATCTGAACCAATGAAATTGTCCTTTTTAGAAAGATTAAAAAAGCGACCCATATCAGACTCAACTAAAGAAATTTCACCTGTTAATTCACTTCCCCAAGCCTTATAAGCCTTTTCAATCCTCATTGAATTTACAGCATATGTACCGAAATTAATAATTTCATATTTTTTACCCTCATTTAAAATAATATCATATAGCTTTTCCATTTGATCCATTGGATGATGAAGTTCCCATCCCAACTCACCCAGATAGTTAATACGTAACGCTCTCAGAGGAATATCACCTATAGAAATCTCTCTAGCTTGAAGCCAAGGAAAGTTTTCATTACTCAAATCAAACTCAGTAATCTCAGAAAGTACATTTCGAGATTCTGGTCCTACAAGAACTAAAACACCCACATCATTTGTTATATTCTTAATTTTAACTGATTCATCTTTGTTCTTATTAAAATTAAACCAATCCAAATCTCTTAATTCTGAAGCTGTAGATGACAATATATAAAATAGATCATTTTTAAACCTTGAAACTGTAAGTTCACTTTGTATCCTCCCTTTTTGGTTTAACATATGCGTTAGAGTTATTGTTCCCTCTTTTTTTGGAATAGAATTAGCGCATAATCTATTTAAATAATTTTCACTATCCTCTCCTATTATTTCATATTTTGCAAAAGTGCTTAAATCTAAAATTCCAACACTATTTTTAACTTTTTCGCACTCTATTTTTACACTTTCAAAAGTATTTGTTCTCTTATAACTATACTTTTCTTTTTCACCATTTTTTGAAAACCATGTCGGTTTTTCCCAGCCATATATATCAATAAATTGAGCGCCTTGCTCTTTCAACTTATTAAACAAAGGTGTTGTCTTTATCTCTCTTGCTACTTTAATTTCTTCTCCGGGATAAGGAGTGACATATTGTCGTTGGTATTCATCCACTGATCTCTTCCATGCGTAATCTTTGTTTGCCCATCCTAAATATCTTCGACAGTCAAACTCCAACATATTAATATCCGCATCGCCATGTGTCATCCATTGAGCCATATACTTTCCAGCTCCTCCACCTTGAGCAATACCAAAACTTGTTCCACAAAACATCCAAAAATTTTTTAGCCCTGGCGCAGGACCGGCTAAAAAGTTTCCATCTGGAACATGTGTTATTGGACCACATATTGTTCTTTTAATTCCGACGTCCTCAAATAAAGGTATTCTGGACATTCCTTTAACCAAATTATCTTCTATTCTATCCATTTCAGGTTCAAGTAACTCCATATCAAAGCGCCAATCCATACCATCCAAAGCCCATGCCTTTGCATTTTTTTCGTAAACACCTACAATTAAACCTTTGGCTTCTTGTCTTAAATAACAATTTGAATATGGATCTCTAACAACTGGCAATTCATAATCCAATTTTTCTATCTCGGGATGATTTTCAGTTACTAAATAATGATGTATCATATTAATGCTTGGTATATTTTTCAAGCCAACCATTTCACCAACTTCTATACCAAAAGATCCCGCTGCATTTACAACATGTTCACAAATTATTTTTCCTTTCTCAGTAATTACTTCCCATTCACCACTTGGCAAACTATTAATTTTTGTAACCCTATTATTACGATAGATTTCTGCACCACCTTTACGCGCACCCTTCGCCATCGCGTTGGTTGTACTTGTAGGATCTGTATATCCATCCTCAGGCGTATGTAGGCCACATAAAACATCATCTATTTTTAAGAAAGGATGCATCGATAAAATTTTTTCTTTGCTTAAAAATTCCGCTGGACTACCTACATTGTCTAATATGCCTTTTACATAGTGAAACCAGTCAACATCATCTTGTTTCAAAGCCAATCTAATACTGCCACAACCATGCCAACCTGTGGGCTGTCCCGTTTCTTTTTCTAGTTCTTGATAGAGTTTATTTGAATAATTGTGAATTTTTGCAGCATTATAACTACCAACAAAATGAGGGCATTGACCCGCAGCGTGCCAGGTTGAGCCAGATGTAAGTTCTCCTTTTTCTATTAAGCCAACTTCTTTCCATCCTTCTTTCACTAAATGATACAGAAGGCTAACACCCATAATTCCACCACCTATAACTGCTACTTTTAAATGTGATTTCATAAAATAATTATTTTATTTTTCATATTTTAAATTTCTACTTTGAAATAAAACATAAATACCACTTCCAATAATAATGACAATACCCAACCAAGTAAATTTATCAGGCATATCATCAAAGAAATAATATCCTATAACAATATTAGTAATAATTTCCCAATAACTAAAAGGAGCTAAGACAGAAGCCTTAACATATCGAAAAGATAAGATTATTAATAAATGACCTACACTTGCAACCATTCCCATTGACAACATTAATAACCATTCACTAACTGATGGCTCAATCCACACTAGAGGAATAAAAACACTCATAGAAAATAGCCCCACTAAACCAGTAAATGTTAGTGTTTTTAATGGAGTGTCAATACTTGAAAGCTTTTTTGTTGAAACCATATAAAGCGCATAAAAAAGGCCTGTTCCTATAGAGGCTAGAAAGGCAAGATTGAAGGCTTGAAAACCAGGTTTGACAATAAATATAACCCCTAAAAGGCCAATAATTACTGAAACAATAATAGTAAAATTTATTTTATCATTCAAAAAAAAATGTGAGAGCAATGTCATAAAAAATGGATAAATAAAAGCAAGAGCCAATGCATTTGCTAACGGTATTACTGATATTGCGTAAAAAAATGTGAGTGTTGCTCCAACCAAAAATGATCCTCTTAAAATTTGTAAAGGATGGTTATCTGATTTAAAAACATTCTTTTTATAGATAGAAATTACAATTGGCAAAACTAGTACGCATGTAAAAAAGTATCTTGCCCACACTATTTGTAAAACGGGCATCCCATGTTCACTTAAATATTTCGCTATACCATCCATTAATGGAATAATTGTCCAAGCAAAAATGAATAAAAGGATTCCTCTATATAAATTTTTCATAAATATTTAGAAAATTTTTACTAGCTCTTTGAACTCTAGTAATACAAATATTATTATAATTATAATTGCGACTATTAAACCATACTTTGCGGAAGGAAAATTAACATTTATCATCCTATAAGGCCTTTGTTCTTTTTTGGATTTTTGTATTTTATTTTGTTTTTTATTCATAAGAAAAATTAAAAAGGGCACTATACAATTTTTAGTGCCCTTTTACTAATAGCCTTTTGCTTATTATATTACCAATCGGCTATATTTTTTTTATAATCGTTCGCTCCTTTTCCTTTGGAAACTAATTCATCATGTTCTTCAGTTTCACTAGCAGATGTTCGGACATGCCATACAATCCAAAAAACCACTGCTATTAACAGCCAAAGCCATTCTGTTCCAACATAAGGATATATTACAGTCTCACCCGCTGTGAGAGTTTCTGTCCAGTTTGTAACTGTTGCCATATTCAATAACCTCCTTATCTTTCATCGGCAGTAACGGCATCTTCATCTGCCTTTGTTGCCTCAATTAAGTTAAAATCAGTTCCAGCTAATTCTACCTCACGTGGTATCCTAAGCTTATTTGCGGAATGAAGAATTTTAGCAATTATCCAGCCTGGAAGAAATCCTAATAATCCAAACATAATTATTGCTCCTATAATCATTCCAATAGGATTAATAGCTGCGTAAGCATCGCCATAACCTGATGATGGATATCCCCATAATACAAAGCCGCATATTACTAATCCAACAACGCCTGCATACCCATGAACCGCAACCGCACCAACTGCATCATCAATTTTAAACCTTCGTTCAACCCAATAATGCAATTTATACATAATATAAACACCAACCATTGCTATTATCATAGCTTGAAGAGGGTGATATAAATCATTGCCCGCAGAAGCTGTAATAATTCCAGCAAGACCACTTGAATAAGTCCAGAAAGGGTCTCCTTTTGAAACCCAATAACCAGCAAGTAATCCTCCAGCAAGTGACATCAAGAAATTATATGTAATGCCGCTTAAAGTTGTTGGAGTTGCATAAATATTAGTAGCAGTAAAGTAAGTTACTCCTTCCATACCATATTCAGGACCTAAATCTATGATCGGAATATTACAAGCTGCATAAAATCCCCAGAAGCCTGTATAAATTAAAAACAGTCCAAGAGTAACCAACCAAGGATTTCTTGGTCCAATATTTCTTGGTGTCCCATCAGATGCAAATTTTCCAATTCTTGGTCCAAGTACAACTAATACTCCCAGAGCAAAGCCCCCACAAACAGCGTGAATTACTCCTGAAGCATATGCGTCATGATAACCTAGGACTTTGACCATCCAGCCGTCAAAATGCCATCCCCAAGATGCATCAAGCACCCAAAATACAGAGCCAATTGCAATTGCTAATATTCCAAAAGCTGAAATTCTTATTCTTTCAATTACTGCACCTGAAACAATAGAAGCAGCAGTCCAAGAAAATAACAAAAATGCTGCCCAGAAGACTCCACTTATATGATCACCTAAGTTAACAGCCATTAGAGGATCTAAGGCATCCGCAAATTCATTTGCTCCAAAGCCACCGCCAAGTTGCAATCCGGTATTCCCATCCATAATTGAAGTTCCAATAAAAGGACCATTTATAAAAGCCCAATATATCCACCAACCAAAGAAAAACCAAGTTATGGTCACTAAAGGTATTAGCATAGTGTTTTTCATTAGAGTGTGAAGATGATTTTTGTATCTAGATACTCCTACCTCATACATGCAAAATCCAACGTGGATTAAAAACATCAAAACTACAGTGATCCAATAATAGAATTCTGTAAATATTGTGGTAAGAGCACTTAATTCATTATCCATTTTACCCCCCTTATTAAAAAATATATTTAAAATTCAAAATATATGAAGATCTTAATCATAAATTAAATTGATTCAAAAGAGAATATTATAAAACATTTCAATGAATACAATTAGTTAGATAATTTATTATTTCGTTGTGGATTAAATGTTTGTTAAACAAGCAATAAAATCATAATAATTTTCTAAATTAAAAAAAGAAATATTATGGATTTATTCTCTGTAGCAAAAAAGAAAAAAATAAAATATTTTCTAATAAGTTTTGTAGATTTTTTTGGAGTACTTAGAGCAAAGTTAGTTCCAGCTCAAGCAATAAAAGATATGCAAAAAGAAGGTGCTGGCTTTGGTGGTTTTGCTGCTTATTTAGATATGCCTCCATCTGATCCGGACGTAATGGCAATCCCTGATCCAAAAAGTTTAATTCAACTTCCATGGAAACCAGAAGTTGGCTGGTTAGCCTCTGATTTATGGTTAAGAGGACAGCCAGTTAATGCATCTCCTCGAATAATGCTAAAAAATCAAATTAAAGAATTACAGAAAAAAAAGATCTTTATGCAAAGTGGAGTAGAATGTGAATATTTTTTAATTAATAAAGAAGGAACGGAGATAGCAGATGCAAATGATACAGCTACAAAGCCATGTTACGATCAATCTGCGCTAATGAGACAATATGATATTATAAAAGAAATATGTGATTATATGATTATGTTGGGATGGGGCCCTTATCAAAATGATCATGAGGATGCAAATGGTCAGTTTGAAATGAATTGGAATTTTTCAGACTGCTTAACAACTGCTGATAGACATACTTTTTTTAAATTTATGGTAAGAACAGTTGCAGAAAAACACGGTATAAGAGCTACTTTTATGCCAAAACCATTTATAAATAAAACTGGTAATGGTTGTCATGCTCATATTTCTCTCTGGAGTCATTCGAAAAAAAATTTATTTTTAAATAAAAAAGATGGCTTAGGACTCTCAAGTATTGGATATAATTTTATGGGGGGAATAATAAATTCAGCAGAAGCGCTAACTGCATGGTTTAATCCAACAATAAATAGTTATAAAAGAATTAATGCTCCCGTTACCCATTCAGGAGCTACTTGGTCACCAAATACAATTACTTATTCCGATAACAACAGAACTCATATGATCAGAATTCCTGGTGAAGGAAGATTTGAATTGAGACTAATGGACGGTTCGGCAAATCCTTACCTAATGCAAGCAGGGATTATTGCTGCGGGATTAGATGGGATCAACAAGAGAAGAAATCCTGGTAAACCAGTATTCTTAAATATGTATGAAGAGAGTGATAAAGTTAAAAACCTAAAAAAACTTCCGCTATCAATAAATGAATCTTTAAACCAATTGGAGAATAGTGAAGTTCTTAACAAATCTTTTGGTAAAGAGGTAATCAAATCATATATTACTCTAAAAAACAGAGAATTGAAAAATTATAAAGACCAAGAAGGTTCAATCAAAAACGACCATATAACACAATGGGAGAAAATCAATACCCTTGATTGCTAAATTATTTTCTAATAAAAAAAAATTTTTGGAATGGTTAGGAGTTACTACGGCAATACTTTATTCAATTTTAGTAGCTTTTAATATTGGATTAGAAGTCCTAGCATTTTTTTTATTATTCATTTCTGCTTTGTTGATAGGTGTATGGGCATATTTGCATAAACATCAAGGAATATTGCTGTTACAAATATTCTATGGAACTGCCGCTATTATTGGAATGATACGTTGGTTATAATTAATAATTTAATTTACTAAAGACCAGTTTTTTTCATCAGACAACAATTTTTTAAGTAAATCATTATTTAATTTATGACCTGACTTTATACCCTCAAAAAAACCTAATATTGGATATCCCGCCAGATACAAATCTCCTATGGAGTCAAGAATTTTATGGCGAACAAATTCATCCTTGTATCTTAATCCTTCTTTATTTAATATTCTATCCTTACCAACAACTACTGCATTTGATAAGTCTCCTCCTAGTGCAAAGCCTGAATTTCTTAAATTTTCCACTTCTTCTTCAAAACCAAATGTTCTAGCTTTTGAAATATCCTGTTTATAATTTCCATTAATCATTTTTAATTGACAAGACTGCTTGTCAATTACGCTGCAAGGAAAATCTATTTCTAGATTAATTGAAAATTGATTGTTTGGTCTAATACGGGCAGAGCCATGATTATTTTCAACAAGTACATCTTTTAATACTTTTAAATATTTTCTTTTTTTTATTTGATCTTCAACACCAGCTTTTTCTATGAGTTTAACAAATGGTTTTGCGCTTCCATCCATAATTGGCATTTCAGAACTATCTATTTCTATTATTGCATTATCAATATGCATTCCTGAAAGCGCGCTCATTAAATGTTCTATTGTACTTACAGAAACATTATTTTTATTGGATATTGTAGTACATAATTTTGTAGAAGTAACATTAGACCAATGTGCTTTAATTGAATTATCTCCAGTTAAATCTGTTCTAATAAAAATTATACCTGAATCAACGGACGAAGGTTTAATTTTAACATTTCCATGCTCTCCATTATGCAATCCAATGCCTGAGAAATATATAATTTTCCTTATAGTTTTTTGGTTGTCAGATAGTTTTTCTTCACTTTTTAGCATCAAACTTTAGAATTTATTATTATTAGAATACTCTAACAATCGATTCTCTGATCCTCAACTCACCGTTTGTTACATTCTATTTCAATAATAACTAATTGGCCTGACGTCTCAAAAAAGTGGGAATATCAAGCAATTCATCTTCTTTATTATCGCCATCTTCTTCGATTTCATCGTTTTCGTCACTCTTGATTGTGTTTTCATCAGAGCTATCAAAATCCTGATTAAATTCATCTTCAAGCATATCTATATTTTCAGAATCATTCTCCGAAATATTTAACATTGGCTCTTTTTTCTCAGATTCTTTTTTTAGGGGAATCTTAGAATTTTCAAAACTATCAAACAAACTCAGTCTACTTGAGGTAGTTTTTTTAATAGTTTGCTCTTCTTCTATGGGGGTATTTAGAGTTTTTTTATCCTCTTCTAAATTATCACTAGCTTCTATATCAGATTTATTTAAACCTTCATTATTCTGAACAGAATTATTCAATTCACTAGTTTCAATGAAATTGTCTTGTTTATTTTCTTCTATAGTATTTATCATTTCTTCATCATTTAATATACTTGCATTTGAAATTTCGGATGAAGAGTTCATTTCTAAATTATTCGAATTATAAGAATATTCATTTACCATATGTTTTTCCTCACTAATTGGATTTATTTTTTCATTCACTATTTCTTCTTTTTGATTGAGATTTAAATCATTAGTTTTGTTTAAATTCAAATTTGAAGTTGGTTTGTTATAAACTGAATTATCAATTTTTGCATAATTAGATACAACAGGCTTAATTGAACTATTTGAATTTGATTGAATTCCAGTTGCAACAATACTCACTCTCATAACACCCTCTAATCTATCATCAGTAGTAGATCCAAAGATAATATTAGCATCTGAATCAACCTCTTCCCTTATTCTATTTGCTGCCTCATCCACTTCATAGAGTGTTAAGTCTTGTCCACCCGTTATATTAATTATTAATCCTTTAGCGCCTTTTAAAGATACGTCGTCAATTAATGGATTAGCTATAGCTTTTTCAGCAGCATCAACAGCTCTTCTTTCTCCTTCAGCTTGACCAGTACCCATCATTGCTTTACCCATTTCACTCATTACAGTTTTAACATCAGAAAAATCTAAATTGATCAAACCTGGCATAACCATTAAGTCGGTTACACCTCTTACTCCAGCGTACAAAACATCATCAGCCATTTTAAATGCATCTGAAAAAGTAGTTTTTTCATTTGCAATTCTGAATAAATTTTGATTAGGTATAGTTAATAGTGTATCTACATATTGCTGAAGTTCTTCAATTCCATTTTCAGCAAGCTTCATTCTT
>MDTE01165180.1_pt1 | contig 14778 bp, 15 predicted proteins | sample 811231 | NCBI WGS metagenome assembly MDTE01 (sample SAMN05326651, study PRJNA326480) | marine metagenome | isolation source: seawater | place: Indian Ocean: Red Sea | collected 2010 | reverse complement strand
TTTCAAAACTGCTCTACTAGTAGCATGGAGTATAGATCTGCAACAACTGCAGCGAGAAGTGAAAAAAATTTACAAAGAGCTGAAGAATGGGGAATTAAGGCATTAGATGTTGAGCCATTAAATGCTCAGCCAGCATATTTTTTAGCTACCGAAGTATATCTTCCTCAAAAAAAATATAAAAAGATGGCTGCAATGCTTTCAGAAGCAATTAAAAGAAACCCAGATCAAAGGTTAGAAAAACCATTTAGGTTAGATGGTGCTCCAGTTGAAACAATTGCTCAGGGAGTAGCAGCATATCGAGAGCAAGAATGGGCAAGTGTATATAACAAAGCTGTAGAGTATATTCAAGATGCAAATAATGTTAATAAATCTGATAAAGTAAAACATATTGAACAAGCAAAGGAGCAGCTAGAATTAGCTATGCTAGTCAATCCCCAAAATGTGGAATCATATAATACTCTAGCTGTTCTTTATTTGCAAGGTGATAATTTATTAAAATCTAAAGAAATAATTGATTTAGGTCTTAGTATTTCGAATTCAAACTACATGTTGTGGCAACTCAAGGGAGATATTGCTTCAAGTGAGAAAGACTTTACTAGTGCAATTAAATATTATGAAAAATCTATTATAAATACAGAAGATCCTAGCTCAATTATGAGAAAATTAATTTTTGTATATATAGATATAGGTGAAAACGAGAAAGCAATTGAATATTCTAATGATTTATTAGATAAATATCCCAATGATCCTGATTTATATTATAATGTGGGCGTTTTATATCAGAGGCTTTCTATAGAGTCATTTGAACCAGCATTGGAAATATTTAACAAACTATCAAAAGATTCGGATGAAAAAATAATTATAGATGTATATAAATCATTTAAGCAAGCAAGAAAATATGCTTATAATGCAAAGGATAACTTCCTTCAAGCTAGTGATTTAGAAATAGAAGAAACTTCTACTAGGCAAGCAGTGTCAGAAATGAGAAAATTATTAGATAATCTTGATGATACATTCTTACCTTCAATTAAAGAAAGAGCAGCTAAAGCTAATATCAAGCTAAATTAATTAAGTCCTTTTATTTAATCCGTTTTCTTTTTATGATATATTCTGAAAGGGCTATATCTAATCTTTGATTAGTATAAATTGGAACGTAATCAATTTTTTTTTCTCTACATTTATTTTTATAATAAATACACAAATCATTAATTGATGATTTATATTCTTCTCTTATATGTCTTGGATCTGTAATAATGCTTTCTCCGGTTTCCATATCTTCAAAACGAATATTTTCAGAAAAATCTAATTCTACTTCCTGAAGGTCTAAAATATGAAAAACAATGACTTCATGGCCTTTGTACCTAAAATGTTGAAGACCAGAAATGACATCTTCTGGATTATCAAATAAATCAGAAATTAATATAATAAGTCCTCTTTTATTTATAGAATCAGCAGTTTCATGTAGAATTTTTGAGATTTTAGTATCTGATCCAGGTTTCACATTTTCTAATTTTGAAAGCAATAAATTGAGATGGCTATTTTTTGAACGGGGAGGAATATATGATTTAATAACATTATCAAATAATGTTAAGCTAACGGCATCTTGCTGCCTCAACATTAAATATGCTAATGATGCAGATAGAATCTGGCCATATTCAAGTTTGCTAACTTGTTCAGATTTATAATGCATTGATTTACTTTTATCTAATAAAATATAAGATTTGAGGTTTGTTTCTTCTTCAAATTGTTTTATAAAATATTTGTCAGTTTTCCCCCAAAGTTTCCAATCTATATGGCGAATTTCATCACCAATAGTATAAGATCGATGTTCTGAAAATTCAACAGAAAAACCATGATATGGGCTTTTATGTAGGCCAACAATAAACCCTTCAACTACAAGACTTGCTTTTAATGACATATTATCTAATCGTGCAATTAATTTAGGATTTAAAAATTTAGATTTAGACATTTATTTAATTGATTTTATTAGCTCTGAAAGAATATCATCTCGTGATATACCATCTGCTTCAGAATTAAAATTTGGAATAATTCTATGTCTTAATACTGGATTAATCATGCTATTAACATCATCAATATCAGGTGTGGATCTACCCTCAATCAAAGCTTTTGCTTTTGCACCCAAAATTAGAGATATACTAGCCCTTGGTCCTGCTCCCCATTCGATCCAGTCTTTTGTTGGTTTTGGGAGGTTATCATTACTTGTTTTTCTAGTACTATTAACAAAATTAACAGCATATTCAATTACATTATCTGCAACAGGAGTATTTCTAACTAATTCCTGATATTCCAATATTTCTTTAGAACTAATAAGAGGTTTAATATTTGGTAAATCTTCACTCGTTGCTGATTTAATAATTTTTATTTCTTCTTTAATCGAAGGATAATGAATCATAAGATTAAACATAAAACGATCTAATTCTGCTTCAGGCAATGGATAAGTTCCTTCCTGTTCTATAGGATTTTGTGTTGCAAGAACAAAGAAGGGTTCATCAAGTTTATAGTTTTTTCCACCAGCTGTTAATTTATATTCTTGCATAGCCTCAAGTAGGGCTGATTGAGTTTTTGGTGGAGTTCTATTTATTTCATCAGCAAGGATAATATTTGCAAAAATAGGACCCTTAAAAAACTTAAATTGACGTTTACCTTCAATTTCATCAATAATTTCTGTCCCAGTAATATCTGATGGCATAAGATCAGGCGTAAATTGAATTCTATTAAATTTAAGATCAAGAACATTTGCTAGAGTTTTGATTAATAATGTTTTTGCAAGCCCCGGAACCCCTTCTAATAACACATGTCCTTTACATAGGAGAGCAATAAACAAATTATTAATTATGCTTTCTTGCCCAATTATAATTTTAGAAATTTCAGTAAAAAGGTTATTTTTATCAGTTTCTAATTTCTCTAATAGTTTAACATTATCCATTATTTCCCTTAATAATTAAGATTTAAATCTAAAAGAATAGATTTTTTGGTACAATTAAAATTACTTATCGAAGCGTAAAAATTTTGTTAAATTTCGCATATAAATATTAATAAGTAAAAATGTTATCTAAAAAAAATATAATAAAAGGCATGAGCCTAAAAAAATTACAAGGATGGTGCAATGATAATAATATTAAAAAATATAATGCTATTCAAATTTTTGAATGGTTATATAGACATGGAATAATGGATGCACAATTAATGTTAAATATTAAAAAGGATTTAAGGCAATTATTATATAAAAATTTTGAATTTAAAACATTAAATATAAAAAGAAAAATTTCTTCAAAAACTCAGGCAACAGTAAAATTTTTATTTGAAACTTTAGATAATAAATTCATTGAAACTGTTAGTATGATTGAAAAAAATAGACATACAGTTTGTATATCTTCTCAAATAGGATGTACACTAAATTGTGATTTTTGTGATACCGGTAAGATGGGACTATTTAGGAATCTTTCTTCGGGCGAAATAATTGATCAGTTAATCTTTGTAAGAAAAGAAATAGAAACGCCTATTACAAACGTAGTTTTTATGGGTATGGGGGAGCCTTTTTATAATTATAAAAATGTAATGGATGCAGCAGATATTTTTCATCATCCTAAAGGTTTTAATTTAAGTTCTTCAAAAATCACAATCTCAACTGCAGGTGTTTTACCTGAAATAACAAAATTTGTTAATGAAAAAAGAAAATATAACTTAGCAATTTCATTAAATGCTTCAAATAATATAAATAGAACACAAATAATGCCAATTAACAAAAAATGGAATATTAAGGAAATAGTAAAGAGTGGTACATTGTATAGTAATCAAAAAAATAAAAATATTATGTTCGAGTATGTTTTAATTAAAGATATCAATGATAGTAAAGATAATGCAGAAGAACTTTCCAATCTATTAAAGGGAACATTTTCAAAAATAAATTTAATTCCGTATAATGAAACAAAGGGTAAATATAAAAGGCCCTCAACAGAATCTATTAATAGTTTTGTAAAAATATTAGATGAAAAAAAAGATAGATATCAAGTTTTAGTACGTTGGAGCAAAGGTCAAGATATAGAAGCTGGATGTGGTCAATTAGCTACTCAATATTAATGATTGAATCAAAATTTATAAAATACATAAAGTCAAAAATAAGAGTTTCTCCTGATATAGCAATAATTTTAGGTTCAGGGCTCGGTGGGTTTACAAAATATTTAAAAAATAAAATTATAATTTCTTATAATGAAATAGAAAATTATCCTAAATCAACAGTTAAAGGCCATAATGGTGAATTTATTTTTGGTTTTTATGAAGATGTACCAATTATTTGTGCAAGTGGAAGGTTCCATTATTATGAAGGACATGCATTGAATACTGTTAGAATGCCCATTAGATTAATAAAAAATCTTCAATGTAATAACATTATTATAACAGGTGCTGCTGGATGTTTAAATAAGGATTGGAGTCTGGGTGATTTAATGTTAATTAAAGGATATATAGATTATAGTTATCTAAAAACAAATACTAAACCAGAAATTGTCAAAATATTTAAAAAAGATAATGTTTTTTTTAGTAAGATTAAAAAGGATCTACAAAAAAATAAAATATCATTTAGAAAAGGAATTTATACATGGACAATTGGACCTAGTTATGAGACAGTAGCTGAAATTAATGATATAATTTGTATTGGAGGAGATGCAGTTGGCATGTCTACTGTACCAGAAATTATTGAATCTATTAGGCTTGAAATGAATGTTTTAGGGGTAACCTGTTTAACAAATTATGGAGCAGGTTTGACTAAAACTAAGCCAAGTCATAAAGAAGTATTGCTTCAATCTAAGAAATCAATTAAAAATTTTACAAAATTACTTTTAACTATTATAGAAAATTATGAAAAATAAATTTTTCAATTAATTCTATAAAGTCATCTTTTCCAATTCAATTTGTTATAATTAACAATTTATTTTTTTTTAAAAATATAAATATTAAAGGTAAGCAAACTAGATACATTAATATTCCATATACTCCCGAACTAAGGCTAAATAAAGATATAGCTTCACTTGTAGGCATTATAATATTACCAAGAGTAATTCCTACTGTAGCATTTTGAATTCCAGATTCTATAGCTATTGTAATAGATTTTGATTGTCCTACATTACATAATTGAGCACTACTATAACTAATAAATATCATAAAAATAATCAGTGTAATTATGGATGGTCCTAGTACATTAAGATTATTTATGAATGTTGTCCATTCACTTGCTAATGCACCAATTACAATAATAACAAATAAGATAGTTGATACCTTATTTCTAATTGAACTAAATGATTTTGAAAAATCATTAAATTTTGTATTAATATATAATCCTAAACAAACTGGAACGGCTGTAATTATAAACATTGTCAATCCTAGATCAAAAATATTAATTGGTGGAGCTTCAGTGCCCATAAAATATTCTATTGAAAAATCTACAATGAGTGGTAAAGTAATAACGGTTAGGATGCTTGTTATAGCAGTAAATGATATGGATAAAGCTGTGTCACCTTTAGCAAGTTTTGTAATTATATTAGAAGTAACTCCACCAGGACAACAAGCAAGAATCATTATACCAACAGCCAATTCACTAGATAAAGAAAAAATTGATGCAATAAAAAAAGCTACTAGTGGCAAAACAATCATTTGATTTATTAGACCAATTAGAAAAGCTTTAGGATTTTTTAACACTCTTTTGAAGTCTGAAGTAGTCAGACCAAGGCCTAATGAAAACATTATAAAAATAAGTGATAATGGCAATAAAACATCAATTATCATAATATTAAAAAAATATTAGATTATGATAAAGAGAGATTTATAATCATAATAACATCAATAATATCAAGTAAGTCATCATTATTAATATCAGCATTATTATGGTTATGATTTGTAGATAAAACAATATTCGCTAGTAAAATAACATCAGCTATATTAATAAGACCATCTTCATTTAAATCTCCATTGATAGGGTCTAAATTAATATTAGTTATTAAAGTAATAAGAAAATTTTGTAATTCATTTGGTAGGCCATCAGTTACATTTTGATGTAAAACCAAGTTTCCTAAATGATCTAATATATACAAATCTCTTTGTTCTGCACCCCATGTTGTCCAAGTATCCCATGGAAATTCTTCACCACATACACTTGATATATGTGCATCTTCTCCATTAGTTGTCCAATTAGGTAGCATACTACCACCTTGATCAGTCTTACCAATTCCAATTAATTTAACTTGAGTTAAATTGTTAGTTAATAAATTTTCATAAATTTGATTAAGTTCGCCGAACCTTTGAGTGCATTCACCTCATCCATAGTGTCCAAAATAATGAATAGTTACCTCATTAGCAAAATAATATGGACCAACATTAGTACCATAAAATTCAGAGCTTGAATTTAAATCTTCAAGTGAATAATTATATTCACTGTATAGGAATGAAAGGGTTATAATTATAAATATATTTATTTTAGGCATTGAAGTTCCTTCAATATTTTATTGTTTAAATTAAAATATTATTTTATTAATCAAAAAAAGGTTTTTACATTTTCAATTGGTCTACCAAGAATTGCTTTATCCCCTCTTACTATAATAGGTCGTTCTATTAATCTAGGGTTTTCAGACATATATTTAAATAGAACCTTTTCATTATCAATAAATGATGATAAATCTAATTCTTTAAACAAAGTATCTTTTTTACGAATGAAATTTTTTGGTGGTAGCTTCAATTTTTTACTTAAAGATTTCAGTTCATCTTCAGTTAGAGGTTCTTTTAAATATTCAATAATTTTAAAATCTAAACTTAGATTATTAAGAATCTTTAAAGATTCACGACTTTTACTTCAATGAGGGTTGTGGTAGATTATAATACTCATTCAAATTCTCCTTTTGATTTGATAATATTATCATTGAATTTACAATAAAAATAATTAATAAATTATTTTAATAAATTAATAATAAATAATAGTTTCAATTTTATGCCGGAATTACCTGAAGTACAAGCAGTTGTAAATTTTTTAAATCCAATATTTAAGAATAGTCAAATTAAATCAATTTCTAGTCCTAATAATTATCATAATGTTTTTGAAAATGGCTCTTTAAATGATTATAAAAATTTTTTAAAAAATAAAAAAATAAAATTAATATGGAGGAGGGGAAAGTATATTATTTTTAATTTTAATAATGGCTTTCTATTAATTCATCTTCGAATGACGGGACAGTTAAAGTTAGCTTTAGATGTTCCCAAAGATTTAAAGTATATATCATTTAAAATTAATTTTTTTGATAATAAAAAATTATATTTTAAGGATGTTAGAAAATTTGGAAGAGTGTATATTAAAAAAAATATAAATGATCTTAATCAATATTTAGGAGTAGAACCTTTATCGGATTCTTTTACAAAAGATTGGCTATATAAAAATTTGTTAGTAAGAAATCGCATGATTAAACCACTTTTACTAGATCAAACTATAATTGCTGGTTTGGGCAATATATATGTTGATGAATCTCTGTGGGAGGCAGGTATTCATCCTAAAATGATTTCATCTAAAATAACTAGAATAAAATCAAATAGATTATTTTATGCTATTAAAAATATCCTGATGGATTCAATTATGTTTAACGGTACAACTATTATTAACTTTTCTTATGGAAATAATATAGTTGGAGGATTCCAAAAGAAACTTAAAGTTTTTAGGAAGAATAATAATCCATGTCCAAAGTGCAAAACATCTATTTTAAAAATATTTGTTTCTCAAAGAGGAACACACTTTTGTAAAAGATGTCAACCTAAAAAATTATAATAAATATTAAATTAGGAGTAAAATGTTAATATCACCAGATGAGGTCCAAAAATCTATTTCATTATATAATTGGCAATATAAAAATAATAAAATTTATAAATCATACTCTTTTAAAACTTATATTGAAGGTGTTGATTTCATTAATCAAATTGTTAAAGTTGCTGAAAGGAATAATCATCATCCTGATATATTTCTTACATGGTGCAAAGTAGAAATATCAATCACATCACATGACTTAGGTGGTGTCACTACTAAATGTATTAATTTAGCAACCAGCATTGAAAATATTATTAATTAATTATGTCTAATTGGAAAGAAGTAGGTTTAATCAACGAATTTAGAAAAGGGAATAAATGGTTGATAGAGGTAGAAGAAAAGCCTATTGCTCTATTTAAATATAAAAATAAATTTTATGCTATAAAAAATGGCTGTATGCATCAAGGTTTTCCCTTAGCTGAAGGGAATTTTAAATCTTATATGGTTGAGTGTCCATTACATGGGTGGGTTTATGATATTAGAGATGGAAAATGTTTGTCTCTTGAAAAGAAGTTTACAAAAAGTTATGAATTAAGAATTAAAGAAGATAAAATTGAAATTAAATTAGATTAAGTTTTTTTGAGGCAATTAACAGAAAACATACCATAAGAAAAATTAGTCCCCCAATTTTTCTATTATTGTATATAATTTTACTTTTTGCAATCATAGTATAATCTTCATTCATAAAATTTTCAATCCCAAAATTCCAAAATAAAGTATCGCTAATTAATGTATCAGAATTAGAAAATTCGATTTCTCCGGGAAGGATGGTATAATGATTGAAATCATCATCCATTAATTCTAAAGTAATTTCCAATTCATATTCCAGAGTTTGAAAAATAGAATCCATATCAAAATAGAGATTAGGTTGTACCGGTTGCATTATAACATCTAGTCCTGCTTGCTTATAATAATCATATTCATTTAATATTATTGAATCAGGAAGTTCTTGGATACTTTTGATCCAATCATCTAATGATGATTTAATAATTGGACGTGTATTCCATCCTATATTTGATTGATTAAGTGTTTCGTTTAAAAGATAATCTAATGTTTGTCTTACCCATCCTACTGGTGGATTTTCAGGATTTTGTATTAAATTTGATACTAAAGGATATTTCTTATTTACATCTCTATTTTCGAATGTCCATTTAAAATGATAAGTTTCTAAAAAAAATAAATTAAAATGGTTTATTTCCATAGGATGTTTTAATAATGCTTGAAGGGGTATAGAATCACTATTAAAAAAGGTTATAGGAAAATTTTCATTTTTATCTGATAATTTATATGCTCTATAATCAAAAGTTTCTGCATCCAAATTTTCATTAATTGTTGATATAATATTCCATTTTGAATTATCAGGCATTGGAAAATCAAAGTTTATTAAATCGTCCCTATCACCATGTCCATTATATTCAAAGTAATAATTTCCATCTGGGTGAATATTTAAAAAAAATTTATGTTCAACACAAGATAGGCTGAACATAAACAGTAAATATATAATAATAATTTTCTTATATTTTTTCATTTTTAAATTGATTTATATGATATGATATTCCCTCTATTTAATAAAAAATTTGGATCTAAAATTGATTTAATATTATTTATTTGTAAGACAGCATCTTTACTAAAGCATTCAATGAAATCATTTATTTTCCTTTTTCCAGTGCCATGTTCAGCAGAATAGACACCACCAAGTTTTGCAGATATCTTTACAATTTTATCATACACATCGAGTGCTTTTTTTTGCTGTTTTCTATTAGGAATTAAATGAAAGTGTAAGTGACAGTCTCCTAAATGTCCAAAAAGCAAATATTCAATTTTTGCTTTCTTTAATTCTTTATGTGCAAAATTTAAAAAGGAAGAAAAGTTTTTAGGTGGAACTATTGTATCTGTTAAAATACTTATGGTATTTAACCTACGAGTTTTATTCAGTGCATTTACAGGTATAGAATGTCTTGCTTCAAAAAACATTTTCCAATTAGTTGGGTCATTTAATATTAATATTTTTTCAAGTTGAATTTCACAATTTGATTGTTTTAGAAGATTAAACCATTTATCTGCTATTTGTTCAATTGAATTTTTGTATAGAGGTATTTGTAGATATATGCCTACTTCATTTTTATTAGAGAATAGTTCACTTCTTCTATTCATATAATTTTGTGAATTATAACCAAAGTATTCAAGAGCAGTTATTTTTGAAAGGTTACCATTAAAATAATTACTCAAATATTTATGAAATGCAATAGCACTTTTTTCTCTAGGTAAAGTAAAAAATAGATTTAAAAAATCATTTGGCATTTTTTTTAAATTAAATGTTACCTTTGTAATTATTCCAAAGATCCCTTCACTACCTATCATAAAGTCTACTAAATCAACTTTACCATCATCTGATGAAAAAGGACCGCTTGCATTCTTTATTTTGGGACGAGGATATGTTAATACAGGTAAAACTGTTTTCTTATTTGGATAATTTAAAATAAACTGTCCATTTTTTGATAGGTACTGATTTCTATTGCAAGAAACTTTATATCCATCGGGAGTGACAAAATCAATACCTTCAACCCAAAATCTTGTAGCACCTTCATCCCCTGGGATGAATCCCGATGCATTACATGCTAAAGTACCTCCAACAAGAGCTTCTTTTCGACTTGTCGGATCGACTGGATAGTATAATTTTTTTTGAGATTGATTTAAAACTTCCTGACGAAAATTTTCTAAAAATATTCCAACGGGAGATTCTACTGTTTTATTTTTTAAATTTACTTTAATTTCAGGTAAGATCATTTTTTCTATAGAAATTATGATCCCACCATTTGGTGTTGCACCTCCATTTAAACTTGTACGACCTGCAGAGATTGTAATAGTCGTATTATTTTTTTTACATGCATATAAAATAATGGCACACTCTTTATCATCTTTAGGCTTTAATAATCCGTTCGCAGTACCCGCCATATTTGAACTATCTTGTTTATAGTTAGTAATTGTTTTTAAATCAATTGAAGATGAAATATTAAAATGAGAATTTAAAAATATGATCAAATCCTCTGAAGTTAAATGATTTTCATTTAGATGAGATAAAACTTCTAAGTTCTGTTCTGATATTATGGATTTAAGTTTAATATTGTGCTTATTCATTAGATTAAAAAAAGTTACAATAATTTTTTTACTAGAAAGATCATACTTGTAAATTACTCACCAATAAACAAATAAATTAAATGAAACTTCAAGGAATTGATTATTTAAATATTTCACCTTTATTTTCCGATGATGATATAATGGTTCAACGTACTACCAGAGAATTCGTTGAAAAAGATGTTATGCCGATAATAGAGGATCATTATAGGAAAGGTTCTTTTCCTAGCCATCTGATTCCTCAATTAGGAGAGATGGGTTTTTTAGGAATTAATTTACCTCAAAAATATGGCGGAGGAGGGTTTAATAGTTTAGCTTATGGATTAGTATGTCAGGAATTAGAAAGAGGTGATTCAGGTATTCGATCTTTTGTTTCTGTACAAGGTAGTTTAGTAATGTACCCAATTTTTGCTTATGGAAATGAAATGCAAAAATCGAAATGGCTTCCTTTATTAGCTTCTGGTGAATTAATTGGTTGTTTTGGTCTTACGGAGGCAGATTATGGATCTAACCCCGGAGGATTAATAACAAAGGCAACTAAAACAAAGGGAGGTTTTATTCTTAATGGCTCAAAAATGTGGATAACCAATGGTAGTATTGCAGATATAGCAATAATTTGGGCAAAGGATGAAAAGGAGATAATTAGGGGTTTTATTATTGAAAAAAATATGGATGGTTTTTCTTCTACAAAAATGAAAAATAAATGGTCTTTAAGAGCATCAGATACATCGGAATTAATTTTACAAGATGTTTTTGTCCCTCAAGCAAATGTTTTACCTAATATTGAGGGCTTAAAAGGTCCATTAAGTTGTTTAACACAAGCTCGATATGGGATTGCATGGGGTTCAATTGGTTGTTCTATGGCATTATATGAAGCGTCCGTTAAATATGCCAAAGAAAGAATTCAATTTGAAAAACCTATCGGATCTTTTCAATTAATTCAAGAAAAATTAGTTTGGATGCTATCAGAAATAACAAAAGGGCAACTTATTGCGTATCATTTAGGAAGGAATAAGGATAATAAATCAATAAAATTTCAACAAGTTTCTTTGGCAAAGAGAAACAATACAATGGTAGCTAGAGAATGTGCTAAACTTGCACGAGAAATACATGGAGCAAATGGAATTTCAGGAGAATATCCAATTATGAGACACCTTATGAATATGGAATCAGTTTACACATATGAAGGTACTTTTGATTTACATACATTGATTTTAGGTGAAGATATTACTCAAATTTCTGCATTTAGATAAAATAATTAGTTAATTAGTTATTGGTGTGTATAAAAATAACATTTTAAATTATTGTTGAAGGCTGGCCCGTTCGTCTAGTGGTTAGGACTCAGGGTTTTCATCTCTGCAACAGGAGTTCGATTCTCCTACGGGCTACAAATTTTACTTGGAAATATTATGAGAAAAAGTAAATATCTATATTTTATATTATTTTTTTATTCAATTATTTTTAGTCAAGCAAGTAATGATTTACTTAATTCAATAACAAATTCAAAATATTTGTTAAATGAGACTCAGCTCCATCCTATTCCAGAAGAAATGACTTTTGAAGAATATCAAGATATGAATCGTCAAATAACAACAGGGTTATTGCTTACAGCAATACCTATTCCAGGTATGTTACATTCATATGCTAATGAGTTAAAAACTGCAAAAAGGATTAGATATGTTTTTGGAGGGGGAGTATTGTCAATCTTTCTAGGATTGATTTCTCAAGAAGAAGATGGATATCGTGTAAGCGAATACAATACTTTTCAAGATTTAAATAGCAATAAAATTTATGAAATGATACCAACGGGTCAATTTAATGGTGAAACAACTTATGAATACCGTGCTTTGGAAAAAGAATATTCTGGGGGAACAGGTTTTCTTATTTTAGGGTTTGGTGCTATTGTTGGATCATATATTTATGACTATATTCATGGTATTAAAATCATAGAACATAAGAGGGCAAGAGTAAGATATAAATATGGAAAAGAATTAAATTTTAGTTTAGTCCCTAATTATGATATATATACACAATCTTCAAGTATGAAACTAATATATCAATTTTAATTAACTGAGAGGTATAAGATGTTTAATAGTATAATAAATATTTTAATTGTTTCAGGATTTTTAAATGCACAATTAAATATTATTCATAAAGGACAATTATTACCAAACGAACAAAATTCTGAATCTAACTGTATTAATCCAATACAAAGAGAGCAAATTTTAGAATCTATAGAACAATATCATAATAATCATAATCAAAGATCATTATTTTTAGATCCTATGGGAAATGGAGGAATGTTTGGTGAAAATAATATGATAACTTACTATGTTGATGAAAATCAAAATAATAATGTTATTTTAGATTATTCATGTAATTTTACAACTTATGATAATCACTGGGGAACTGATATTATAATTCCAACCTTTTGGGATATGGATGAAATGAATACACCAATTTTAGCAGCAGCAGATGGGATTGTAGTGCACTCACATGATGGAGAATTTGATCGTTACATTAATTGGAATTATTCTTCTATAGCCAATGCTGTTGTTATTAGTCATGATGATGGGACTTATGCTTGGTATTGGCATATGAAAAAAAATTCAGTTGCTGTTGAAGTAGATCAATTTGTTCAAGCAGGGGATACCCTTGGCTATGTTGGTAGTTCTGGTATGTCAACTTGGCCACATCTACATTTTGAAGTTACACAAAACTATGATCTCGTAGATCCATGGCATGGAGATTGCAACTCAGATCCAACTATGTGGCTTGATCAATATCCGTATATAGCTGAATACCCACTTAATGTGTATAATTATGTCACATCTGGTGTTCCAATAAGTCCGATTAATACTAGCAATGTTTATGCTGCTGTTAGTGAAAATGCACCCCCAATAAAACATGCAAATGCACTAGATCCATTTTGGAGTGCAGTATTTATAAGAAATCTTGCACAAGGTGATATGCTAAGATGGGAAATTCTTGATTCAGATGGTATTATTCAAGAGGATTATGGATTTAATTGGATTCCAAGTGAAAATCCAAATTATTGGCCATCTAATATAGAGATACTTACAACTTCATGGTGGTATATATGGGGTAATGTATCATTGCCAAATGGGGTTTGGACGCAAAATTTTTATGTTAATAACTCACTATTTAATTCAGATGAGTTTGTAGTAAATAATATAGAAAATGCTTCACCAATTTTAGAACCATTATGGTATAATATAACAACATTAGCGCCTTTCTCAGCAGAAATCCCAAGTTATGATAATGATGGTACTGTATGGAAACACGATATTGCAGTATACCCTAATCATGGAACAATAGAACTATATGGCGGTTATAATAGAAAATTTACTTATACACCTAATTCTGTTTCAAATACAGCTATTGATTCTGTTTTTATACGAATTGAAGATGATAAAAATGAATCCGCATTAGGGTACATATATTTTAACATTCAATTTTGTGCTATTGGGGATGTTAATAATGATGAAGATATAAATATTCTTGATATAACTTCCCTTGTTAATTGTATATTATCTGAAGACTGTACAGACTGCGCTGATTTAAACGGTGATAGTTCAGTAAGTATATTTGATATTATTGCTTTAGTAAATATTATATTGGAATAAAAAAAGGAGTAAATATTGCTCCTTTTATTATCTGAAAATGATTATTATTTATTTATCACATTTACTGTAGCCACATCCCGGATCCATACAAACATCACAACCAGCTTCAGTTTTTAAGGTTCTGTTTTTACATTCAGG
>MDTE01139921.1_pt1 | contig 14778 bp, 31 predicted proteins | sample 811231 | NCBI WGS metagenome assembly MDTE01 (sample SAMN05326651, study PRJNA326480) | marine metagenome | isolation source: seawater | place: Indian Ocean: Red Sea | collected 2010 | reverse complement strand
TTTTGAGGAGGCAAAGAAAGATGTTGAATTTAGAAAAGAAACAGTAGACCCGAATAAATCAAGAAATTTTATATAAGGAGACATGAAAATGGAATATAACGAACATATATTAACTTATAAGGCACATAGAGATAATAATTACTTAAATGATTTATTATCTAATATTAACCAATGTTCAGAAGATTATGATGATTGTGAATTTACACCTAAACAAAATTATTTTGTTGAATTGCATTATGCTAAAGGGAGAGAAACATATCCTAAAAAAAATTGTTATGATTGTGATACAGACAAATATTCTGAATATGTTTGTTTAACTTGCGAAATTAATCAATCAATGGGAGAAGAATAATGGGTAAAAGATTACTACCAGGTAAAACAATTAAAGATAAAGGCAAGATTAAATCACATAGGAGGCCTGAAATGGATCATGCAAAACTTAGAGGAACGAAATGGGAAAAATATGTAATTGATATTGAGGCACGATATTTAGTTAGAAAAGAAAACATGAAAGCAAAAAAACTTAGGAGGAAAATTAAACATGGAAAATAAAAAATTTTTTAAATGGCACGAAAAATTACAATTATATGTAGCTGGTTTTATTCTTTTAGGTTTTATAGCTGTGGGAGCCGACTTAAATGAAAAAAGAGAAGTTAAAGATAAAATACAAGAATGTTATCAATTTTTAGAAGAGCATGACGGCCAGGTTAATTAGTTATTAATTTACCCGATTTATCTATTTCAATACCCGATTGATGTTTTGCTTTATCCTGTAACTTTTTAAGTTCTTTTAAAACTTCATCTTTTGATAATGCGTCAACCCGACCATGTAATACAGCTTTCTTTTCAACTAAGAGTCCGACTGCTTTCATTCTTAATTCTTCAGCTTTAATTGCCGGTCCCCAACTTCCATCTAATACTGCTGCATCCCGAATTGATTTTAAATCCCGAAGTGAACGATCTAATGTGACATTGTTTCTATGTTGAGCCTCATGCCTTAACTCTTCAATAGCTATCATGATGTTTTTTGATTTCATATTTCTATGAGCTTGGACTGCGGGGTTACTATAACCTGCTTTTCTTGCAGCCTCAGTTTGAGACATATCATGATAAACGACATTCTCTACAAATTTTTGTTGTTGTTGTGTTAAATTAACTGACAGCCCGAGTTGGTTTTCTTCTACTTCTTCCACCTCAGTTATCTCTATCTTTTTTTCTTCCATGTTGATCACCTAGCGTTAATATTAGTAAGGGGGTGGGGCGTTAGCCCACCCCTACATATATATATTATATAGGCAAGCTGGACAAGCTGAACATTTCTTTATTTTTCAATGACTTAATCTGCTTGCTCACCCTAAAACACCCCGATTGAGCTAGTGGACAAGCACTTTTTTTTATCTATATAAAACAATAACTTACAAGGAAGAGTGCTTGCTCACTGCTCAACTAGCCCAATGAGCAAGTGGTCAAGTGGTCAAGCACTTCATTAAATATATTTTTTTCTTTACTTAGATATTGTCCCATGCTATGACATTCTTTATGGTAAAGGAAGATAAAGAATATAGTGTAAAAGTTTTAATCAATATTGAGTTAGTAACTTCATTTTATGCAAAAGATAATGAAGAACTAAAAGATAAAGCGTTTGATTTTTTACACGATATGGACCCTATGAAAGCTCACTACATTTTACAATGTGGGAGAAGAACAGTTTTAAAAAGCGAGGATGGATTACAATATGAAAGATTATCACTTAGTAAAAAAGATTAAAATATCACAGGCACACTTTAAACGAAAAGGTTTAAAAGTTTCACTACCAACATATAGTTTTCAAAGGAAAGAAAATGAGCAAAAGTCAAGTTGAGGCATTTATATATCATGCTGAATTAGAAAGAGTGGTCGATGGCGATACTATAGATATTACTATTGATCTTGGTTTTAATGTTAAGCTGCACAAACAGAGATGTCGTTTAGCTGGTATTGATACACCGGAATCAAGAACTAGAGACCTGGCTGAAAAAGCGTTAGGCAAGAAAGCGTCCGCACGATTAAAAGCGTTATGCGGGAAGAAATTAAAGATTAAATCATTAGGGAAAGGAAAATACGGCAGAATATTGGCTATACCATATACAGAAGATGGCCAGGATATTTGTCAAATCCTTATTAAAGAAGGTCATGCTGTCGAATATCACGGTGGGACTAAAACAAAAGTATGGGGAGATTATTAATGCAAAAAGGAAAAAGGAGCAAAAAATGTCAACTGATTTTATAACTAAACATCCATTCTCTTTTAATGAGGTCATGGATAGAACTGATTTAAAAATTTTTGAAGAAAATAAACACAATAATAGACGAAATGTATGTCTTGTTGATCCAGAAGATCAATATATCTGGTTAGGTTTTGTTGAAGGAAGAACGGATATAGTTGAAATTATGACGAGATTTGGCAGCAATGAAGTTACTAGTATGTTAGTAAAAATAAGTAATGCTATTAATCAACCAATAATTACCGAACACGATGAATTACTTACTAATGCCGGTTGGATTAGAACTCCTGGTCAATACGAAGAGTGGGAGAACGAAAGGAAACAGTATGTACACTAAGCATTTAGGTAGAATAGGCGAATATATGTGTATGATTGCCTTGCTTGAAAAAGGTTTTGTTAACTGTTCATTAGTAGATAGAGAAGGTTTTGATATTATTGTTGATGTAGGTGGTTTACTTAAAAAAGTTGAAGTTAAATCATGCAATATTAACAAAAGAGAAAGTAGATATTCTTTTAATATATTAAGAGGATCAAGAGGTTATGGCCCAGATAATAAAATTGATAGAAGTTATCGAGCCTATACTACAAGAGATACTGATTATTTTTGTTTTGTCGCAAGAGATTTAAACAAAGTTATTTTTAAAAGAAGTGGTGAAAAAGACCAATATGGAAACACTAAAAAATGTTATAAGTTTCATGTAGAGGATTTTCTATATCAAAAAGATTGCATTTTAGAAGAAGATAAAAATAAAATTATAAAGGAATTTAAGGATGACGATAAAAGTTCTAGACATCAAACCAGACCCTAACGACAAAGTTTTTGGAGTCCTGGTAACTTTTAAAAAGGACGACGGCTCGACTTATAGAAAGTTGTTTGCTCCGTTCTTCGACGATGGTACCTCTGATGATTTTGTCAAAGAGGAAGTTGAGTGGCACCCAAAATACGGCAAAGAGATTGTTGATTACGAAATATTAATAATTCATCCAACATTTGTGAAAAAGGGACAAATATGATTATAATGCAGAAAATGTCAGATGAAATCAAATTCCTGCCACTTGCAGCAACCGAAGAAGAAGCTATGGCTTCTCTTGCAACTGCAATAAGGCTTTACTCTCAAGAACTTGAAATGGAGTTATGCCAGGGTGTATTTAATAAAGCCAAGGCAGAAAGTTTAATGAACCTTTATAAAGTTGTTCAGAACGAATATAATTTTTTAGCACTGAAAAAAGACACGCTACACTAGCGTAGAGGAGAGACATGTTAGATATAAAGATAACCATTAATGGTATTACACCATTGATATGCAATAAATTTACAGATAAAGCAGCTCTTGCTGCAACGAGTGGAGTTAGCTCTAATGATAGAGGAGAGCCTTTAACACCACATGAACAAGCTGAAGAGAAGTTATACATGGATAAAAAGAAAGCATGTATTCCTCAGCCAAACATATTAGCAAGTATTATAGAAGGCGGACGGTTCCATAAAATTAAAAACAGATCGGTAACGACAATGCAAAAATCGATGATTCCATCTTGTTTTGATATTAAAGGTATTATGTTACCTATTAAAACAAAAGGATGGGAAGTTGATGAGAGGCCCGTAAGGATACCGGCAACAGGAGGTCGTATCTTGGCATATAGACCTAAATTTAACGATTGGCAGTTGGAATTTGACGCAACACTTGATACAGATATTATTTCCGTAAATTTAATGCGGGAGATTATAGACGACGCAGGGAAAAGAATTGGCTTGGGCGATTACAGACCAGATAGGAAAGGACCATTTGGAAAGTATAAGGTAAATAAATGGCAGGTAAAAAGAAAGCGTTCGTAGAGCCAAAGGTTATTGAGTTAAGAAGAAGAACATATGACGACATATATAATATTTGGGTTAAGTTAAGATTAGAAGATTGGCCTCATTGGTCCTGGTATTCAGGTCGATGGGTCTGCATAGGTACAGCGAAAACAAAATCGCTGGCAAGGAAAAAAGCGAAGGAATTTAAATGGGAACAATTAAAGATATAACTGTGCTAGGCGGTGCCCTGCAAATTACGGCAATCCACTGCCCGCCATGGCCACGCATTGCGTTGCACAGCACAGCACGGCAAGGCGAGGTATAAGGTGGGTATTTATCAACAACCAACAGACAAGTTTGAGTGTCCTATGTGTAAAAAATTACAAACTAAATCATGTCCTATTTGTAATAAAGAAACTAATACATCATGGAAAATAGCTTTAAATATGGGAAAGAAAAATGAGCGAGACTGAAACACTTACAGTAAAAAATAAAATTGATGATGAAACAATTGTTGAGGTTAACGATCTTTATATAATGATTAGCAAGAACGATGGCACCAACATAAGACATTATTGGAAGAACGATAAGGATGTATTATTTGTTCTTAACAGGCTCATTGATATCTACCAGAGAAAAAGATAATGTTTGCAATAAAATTTATAATTAATGTGTTAATTTTTTATTTTTTTATTGCTTTTCTTGTGGGTTGTACTGCTCCTAATGATCCAGGATGCGTTCCAATTCACATTGGCACAGGATATGACGATGATGGAATGATGGAGGCTATATATGTTAATGAAATTGGTTGTCCTCCGGTCTCTGATAATATATACTAACCGCTTGCAACAAAGGAGTAACGATGACAAGGATACATTGGGATAATCAACGGATTGAGAAATTAAAAACATTATGGGAAGAAGGCAAAACAGCTAAAGAAATAGCTATAATTTTTGGCGATGTTTCTAGGAATGCTGTTATTGGCAAGGTTCATAGATTGGGTTTAACATCCCACAGACCGCCACATTTAACTACAATTACCATGCCTACATATAACTTTATGAAAAAAACTCCAATATCTATTGACGGATAGTTGCGAACATACTACATATGGGGTGCTCCCACGATTATGTATCCCAATATAATTGTGGTTCCTTCGTTGCGAGGGCCGGACATCCTTTCCTTCTTTAACAACATAGCCGGCCCTCATTTTTTTTACATTATCTCTTGATTTATTATATGGGAACATATATATAGATATATAAATTAACTAACGAAGGATTTTAATTATGATAAATGAAAATGATTACGAAGAATGTTGGATGACAGAAAACGATCATCTAGCTGAATTAGCTGAAGAAGAAGAAAGAAGGCAAATTGCTATAGAGTCTAGAACTTGTATGCATTGTGGAGCTGGTTTACCTGAAGACAATGAAGGTCAATGCGGTCCATTTAAATGTTGGGGTTTAAAGCACGCTGCAAATAATGCTTGATTATCTTATTCAATAGTTTATATAATATTCCATAACTTAATAGAGAGGTAAAATTATGCCAGATAAAGAATCATATAAAAGCGTAGCCCTTAGAGTAGATTTATATTCTAAGTTAAAAAAGGTTGCTGAAAAAGAGAACAGACCAATAGGTCGTGAGCTTGGTGGTATTATTGAGAAAAGACACAACGAAGTCTTTCCCAATGCCTAAAGGGCCTACAGACCTTACAAAACTTGCAATAGAAACAAGAGAGCTGATAGACAGTCAGCAAGAAGATTTTTCTATTGGTCAAGTTGCTATCATGAACATAATGATATGTATCAGTCGCTTCATTGAGGAGAGAGGTGAGGCGGCTGGCATTGCATTGTTACAAGTATGCACGGCAGCTATTGCTAATGGTCAGCAAGAAGTTGATGTTACGGGTGTACCTGGTTTTATGCCAGAGAACAATCAAGAGAATGATGTTGTTTTTGAAATGGAAGATGATTTATTAAGAGAAGACAATGTTGTTTACATGGATTTTAATAAAGACGACGAAAATTAATCCTCCACTAAATAATTTATTTCAGAATTAATACCACGACGACGACCGAAAAACACTAGGTTTTGATTTTCGTCAGTTATGTAATTTGAAAAGATAATCAATATGTTTATTAAGAGCGTGGCGAGTAAGAGCCTTCGCTCAGGTGGTTTTTCGTTTCGCATGATTGATTGTGAGAATCATCAAAGTCAACGAGCACTCCTTGGTGTTTTAAGGACTTACTAGTCGGGTAAGTTATTCCCTTACTCTCGAAAACTTTGGCAAGTTTTTTGATAGTTGAATACTTGACATCGGCTCCATTCTCAGCCCTTGATATAGTCGCAGGCGATACTCCGGAAAGAGCACATAACTCTCTTGTGGATAACCTTAAAATATTTCGTGAAAATTTTAGTTGACTTGCGGTTATCATGTGTAGTATAAACTCCCATAGTTGTTTCACAAACGGAACAATATATAGCGTAAATAGAGTAAAAAGTAAATTAGATAAACAAAATAATTAGCGAGGTAGAGAAATGAAAAATATAGCGAAAGGGGTTGTGAGTGATTGGGATTCAAAAAACATTGATGACATTGCAAGCGATCCAAAACTTTTAAAAGATTTACATGAGCAAAGTAAATATTTTAAAGGAGTATCTGAATTTTTCCGTAACTTAGAGAAGAAAACATGTGACCGTAAATACGGGCAGCGTGTTGAATCTCGGCTTAAAGGAGATAATAAGGATACAGGCACAGTGGTTTTTGACGAAGAAGGTTTTAGTGTCAAAGCTACTGTGAGAAAGGCAGTAACTTGGGAACCGAATACATTGTGGGAAGCACTGGACCAAATATCGAAAGAGTTTGGCACAGAAGTCGCAAAAAATATTTCTGATGTTACTGTTAAAATCCCAGAGAATAAGTATAAGGATGCAGAAACTAAAATCCGTCTTATTCTTGACGATGCACGGACAGTTGAGGCTAAAGGTCCTGATTACTATATCAGTATTGAGGAGAAACCTCATGACTAAGAAAGATATTGAAAATATTCTTTCTGCGTTAGGGGAGGCTTTTATTGCGGGTGGTTGTGCCTTTGTTGGTCAAAATAAAATGCAAAAAACTATTGAGGTTGTGCATGTCTTCGACAAGGACAAATTTACACCTGGTATAAACCTCCCTTCTGTTCGTATCATCATCGAACCAATTAAAGAAGATGATGAAAAAAATTTAATAAACATAAATCAAAATTTAATTAATTAGAGAGGTAAAACTATGAAAATAATTAAAGCATCAGAACGACAAAGAGAAGATAAAGGGGCTAAGGTTGTCATCGCCGGTAAAGCAGGTGTTGGTAAAACTAGTCTTCTTTATACATTGCCAGATGAAGGGACATTATTTATGGACTTTGAAGCTGGCGATTTAGCCCTTGAAAAGAACGGTGGATGGAAAGGTGATACTATCCGTCCTAAGACTTGGCAAGAGGCTAGGGACTTTGCATGTTATTACGGAGGTCCTAACCCAAGTCTTGCAGATGATCAGCCATATTCTCAGGCACATTTCGATCATCTTGTTAAGCAACATGGCGATCCAGCAGAGGCAATAAGCAAATATTCAACATTGTTTATTGATTCAATTACTGTTGCGGGCCGTCTATGTTTCCGTTGGTGTAAACAACAAGACGAAGTTTATACTGACAAGACCAGAAAGATTAATAACTTTGCAGTTTATGGTCTACATGGTCGTGAAATGATGGATTGGCTGACACATTTACAGCACATCCGTAACAAGAATATTATTTTCGTCGGCATACTTGATGAATATCAAGACGAATTTAATCAGACCGTTTATTCTTTACAGATTGAAGGGTCAAAAACAGGCAGGGAATTACCAGGCATTGTTGATGAAGTTATTACTATGCACATAAATAAAGATGAGCAGGGTAAAACATGGCGTGAATTTATATGTCATACTGACAATGAATATAATTATCCAGCTAAAGATAGAAGTGGTCTTCTTAATGCGATTGAAGAACCTCATCTTGGTAAGTTATTAACAAAGTTAATGCCAACTAAGAGCGGTACTGTAACGCAAAAATTTGATCACACAATTCCAACACAAGAAACTAAAAAGAAAGAGGTAGCATAATGACACTAGATTTTAACACAGCCGAAGAACAGTATGATGGACCATCAACTGATTTTTCACCAATACCAGACGGCACAATTGTTGATGCCATATTAACAATTAAACCAGGCGGAGCAGGTCCTGACGGAGCGTTGACACAATCACAACGATCTGACGCACAATATCTGCAATGCGAATTTACGGTAACAACAGGAGAGTTTGAAAGAAGAAAATTCTGGTCAAACTTAACTGTAGCCGGCGGTAGCCTTGATGATAAAGGACAAAGTAAAGCAGGTAATATTTCTAAAAGAACTATTCGTGCTTTATTAGAGTCTTGTTATGCCATTGAACCGAAGGATATGAGCGAGCCAGCGAAAGCTGCGAGAACATTATCATCTTATATGGACTTAAATAATCTATTAGCAAAAGTTGAGGTAGGTATAGAAACCTATAACGACAAAGATAATAATAGGTTATCAAGGGTTGTAACTCCTGGAATGCCAGAGTATAAACAACCTATAGGTCCAGATGGAACAGTCAAGGCTAGTGCTCCCGCACCATCTACACAGACTGAGACACAACCCTCCCCACAACAAGTAACTAGCGATCAGTCTGGGGGCGAGAAACCAGCTTGGGCTTAGACAGAAGGTCTTTTCTTCATTGACCTATATTGCAGGCTTGTGGAGTGCCTGTCTGTCAAAAACTCCACAACCAAGGGTAGTTTATAATGAATCTAAAAAGGAGAAGGGTCTGTGGGTTATGTTCATATAGTAGGGTTGTGCCTTACATTTTATTTGATAATGTTAATTTTAAGCCGAACGAAGTAGTCGGTTTTTATGGATGTTATGCTGCAATGAAGTTAATGTCTAAATACAATAAGGAAAAAAGAACAATGTCATATCAAGATTTAGTACCAGAGAGAAAAGCAGTTGATGACACTATAAAGGATTTAGCTGTAGTACTAGAAGAGATAGGTTGGAGTACTCCACTATCTGCTATTACTAAAGAACAAATACAAAAAATTATTATCACAACTTTGAACTCTTATCGAGATCATCTCCATGAACATATTGGTGTTGAGGATAAAAAAGCAGAAGATTTTCTTAATGTTAACGGGGTAGAGATACCAACAGAAAGAGGCAAAGTAACAGGTTCTGGTAAAAACAAAAAATACCATGATCCTTTTGATGATGATATACCATGGCTTTAGATTTTAATCCTCCAGAAAATAAAGGAGATGTGAGTGAGATTATTACTCCTCTCATAGATAAAGCTCTTGTTGAAGCTAACAAGAGAGAACCGGAAAGAAAATATTTAGGTGCATCATCTCTTGGAGAACCTTGCAAAAGAAAATTACAATATAGATATATGAAGACTGAAAAGGATGAGGGAAAAGATTTTGACGGAAAGACTTTGAGAATATTTCAAGTCGGTCATAATTTTGAAGAGCTTGCCGTAGCATGGCTTGTGCAAGCAGGATTTAACTTACTTACACATGATAAACAAGGAAGACAATTTGGCTTTGATACAGCTGATGGAGAGATACAAGGACATGTCGATGGCATTATTACAGATGGACCTGTCTCTTGGGAATATCCTTTTCTTTGGGAATGTAAATCAGCTAACGATAGGAAGTTTAAAGAGTTTCAATCAAAAGGCGTAGAGAAAGCAAATGTTGTTTATTACGCTCAGGTTGTTCTGTACCAGGCTTACATGGGCCTAATGGATAACCCTGCTCTTTTTACAGTTGTCAACAAAAATACTCAGGAGATATATTTTGAAAAAGTACCGTTTGATGCTAAAGTGGCTCAGCGAGTGTCAGATTCAGCAGTTAGTATTTTAAAAGCCGTTGAGAACAACGAACTGATGCCTAGGGTTGCGGCGAAGAGTGATAGTTTTTTATGTAAATGGTGTGAGTTTAAAAACAAATGTTGGGATAATATAAATGAACGAAGAGAAGAGCATACTGGACTTCAACCCAAGTGGGCGTGATAAGCCAGAGAAATTTGATGTAAAGGGATTCAAAGATAGAGCACGAGGCTCAATAAAAAGTATATTTACACACATGTTTCCTCAAGGAAAAATGAGAGGAAACGAATTTATTATAGGCGATTTAAATGGAGCTCCAGGAGACTCCTGTTCTTTTAACTTAGAAAAGGATGGAGTTGGTAGCGAATTTAATGGTGGTCAATCTTTCAGTGACTTTATTGATGTATGGCAAAAAGTATATGGATGTAACTTTGCTGAAGCTGTTAAAGGTATATCAGAAAAATTTTCTATTCCTGTAGTTAATACAGCACCTAAGCCAACACCAAAACCTCAAACATTAGAATACAAATATTATGATCGTAACAATGATTTGATATGCACTGTTATGCGAATAGAGTCTGGCAATGGAGAGAAAACTTTTAGACCTCGTTTGGTTACGGGTGAATATAAAATGCCTGAAGTTAGACCTCTGTATAATATACCAAATATAAAAGACGCTGATACAGTTGTCTTTGTTGAGGGCGAAAAGTGTGTTGATTACTTATCTAAGAAAAATATAGCAGCAGGTAGTGCTATGGGTGGTGCTAATACTAATTTAGATAAAACAGATTGGAGTGTGCTTACAGGCAAACATTTGATTATATGGCCAGATAATGATGATGCTGGCGTAAAATACGCTCAAAAGCTCTCTAAATACCTTGTAGATGTATGTTCTTCTATCAGAATAATAGATATACCAAGAGAAAAGAAAAAGGGTTGGGATGCTGCTGACGCAATAGAAGAAGGTTATGACATTGATGAATTACTTAGAACGGAAGGTTCTTCGCCTGTTAACCTCTTAAATAACTCATTATCTGTTAAAAATTTAGTGCAAGGAGAGGCACCACAATATGAATATTTATTAGAATCAACATTACCTAAAGGAGTTGCCGGTATTTTAGCGGCATCAGGGGACACAGGTAAAGGTCTTTTGACTTTAGACTTGGGTATGAAGATAGCATATGGTAATATCGGCATCGACACTGCCTTTGATGCTACAATAGTAAATAATGGCAATGTCGTCATTTTAACCGCAGAGGATGAAAAAGATGAAATACATAGACGAATTGAAAAATTGGACACTGAAGGTCGTAGATTTAGGGAAACAGGGTGTGAATTATATACTGTCCCTTTCCCAGACCACGGTGGAGTTACTCCTATCGTTGCAATCGAAAACGGTCGACCTGTTATCACGGATGAGTGGCGGCAGATTGAACGACAATTATTGCAAATGGATAATTTGGCTCTCGTTGTTGTTGATCCTCTTGCTAGTTTTGTTCTAGCAGATATCAACGCTGACCCTTCACATGGTGCATTCGTAACAGGATACTTTGCAAGTTTAGCCACAAAGACTAAAGCTACATTTCTTATGGTCCATCATATGACCAAGATTGATATGAAGTATCCTGTTCGTACACCAGAACATGCAAGAAATTTAATTAGAGGAACATCAGCACTCGTTGACGGTGTTCGTTTTGCTATTGGTTTATGGCCCGCTCCAGAAGGAGAGGCTAAGACAGTCTGTCATAAAATGGAGGTTCCATTTAAAAGGAATAAAGTTATCTATGGTGCTGTTGTTAAATCTAATGGTCCTGTTAATAGAGAGGTTCGTATTTTTGTTAGAGATGATGAATCTGGTTTATTGGAAGGAACTTCACAAGATATATCTGTTGTAGACGAGCAGGATAAAGTTATAAGACTTAGAAGCCTTGTTCAAATAATTAAGTTAGCAGCACAAAAAGGTAATCCTTACACAGTTACAGGCGAAGATGGTTTTGTAGCTCGTGAGGGCGAAATGCCTCCTGAGTTAAAAGGTGTATCTCAAAGTACATTCAGAAGATATGTATCAGAACTTATTGACGACAGAAAAATTGTCCGTGCAAGACTTAAAGAAAACACAGGTCAAGCAAAATACCTTGATGTACCTGAAGGACCATTTGCTCATGGATATGGGGAATTGAGAGCAGGTAAAGTTACCTAGCTAGTGGGTTATCGTTATTGCCGAGCTTATCAATCCTGTCCTCTGTTCTATCTAATCTCTGTTCTATGTTGTCGACCTTTGTCGATAGTTCAGCAATACTTGTATTAATTGGGGTTAAATCAACTGCTTTAATTTTCTTCTTCTCAATATTATCGAGACGCAAATTAAACTGTCCCCAGGTGTAAAAACCGCCACCTATTGCGGTAATTACTCCTACTATGGTGATGTACTGTTGTAATTTAGGCAAGATATTTTTCATTGTTTACTCCATATATATTTCTTGACATTACTTTTTACCGATATACAGACCAAACCAAGCAGCCCCAGCACCTACAATTATAGATACAAAAGCTGACTGAGCATTAGTCGGATCGGGCAATGCCATAAACCAGTCACATGTTTTATAAAACATTATGCCGTATAATGTTATTAATATTCGTGGAAATACTCTCCACTTGTCAAAACCTTCTGGGTTGTTGTACCAAGATCGTCTTTCTACTTCTACTACTTTAACTTCTTCAGACACTATCTAAAAAACTCCATGTTTTGTGTTTGCATTAAGTTAGCTTGTTGATCTAGGTTAGTTCCTACCAAGCTATAATATCCAGTTATATTATCATCTAAAACTACATTTGCATATATAGTTCTTGGTTCATACCAATTTGAACCATCTGGTATGTTCATATTCTGATAAGCATTGAACCCAGCTGAATAACCCATATAAGCCAATAGGTTAGCTTGTCCTTGCGTGCTGTATTCTCCAGACTCATTTTGACTTCTTTCGTTTTCTTCCTGCTGAGCTTGTATATTCTGAGCTACAATTTGTTCTGCTACCTGGTCTGCTTCCGATGCAGTCATTACAGAAGATGTAACGCTTTCTATCTGGTTCTCCATAGTTGTTACTTGGACCTCAGCCATAGCAACAGATGGTGTATTATCAACACCAGGCATTGGCATTACAGTAATAGATTGCAATACAGTATTAGTCTGCACTTGATCAGCAGCGACTTGGTTCGACACGGTAGGTGAATTAACATTCCCTACTGTCGTACCAGAAACGCTTACAGAACCATTGTTATTACTGTCATTACTTGTGCCATTTGCAGATGTGTAACTACCTCTGACAACGCTTGTAACAAGGTTAGAGACAAGGTTTCGTGTAGTTATTATATTTCTTCTCGTAGCTCCTCTTTCTTCTCGCTCTTCCTCTACTTCCTCTGGTGTTATTTCTTCTATGGCTTCGTCTAACGCCTCTTCCTCTTCCTCTATTGCTTCTTCTTCGTTAAATAATTCTTCTACAACTTCAACAAATTCTTCCTCAGATATCTCTTCTTCCATAAACACAAGAAAGTCTTCTTCCATTCTTTCTTGTACTTCTTCAAAATGTTGAATAAATTCTTCTTCTTCGATTTCGACTATTTCTAAAAATCCTTCTTCCACAGTAGGCAATGGATCAAGGAACTCAATATCGTACTCGCTATCAAGATGTATAAATAATGTATCATCTTCTAATTCAAACTCTTGACTAGGTTCAATATCGTTAAAGATAAGAAAAGTATCGTCATAATGACCATCATCACTCCAATCACCGTCATCCGTAAAAACAACTGAAATGGCGAAAGGTTGTTCATCTTCGTCCATATCGAATCCGTAAAATGTCGTATCTTCATCATATCCATATATTATATCCTCACTTATTCCATAAAGATAGTCATCTTCCTCAAAATTGTTGCTTAAATCATACACATCACACAGTGTAGAAAAGCTAGAATCAATTAAACATTCAGAAGAAAGATTACTAAAAGATTCATCTATAACTTCTGCCGTAGTTAAACTAAAATCATCAGTGACAACATAGGTGGAGCTATTATTGTCTTCATATCTTAAATAGGTCACAGCTTCGTTGTTGCCTTGAACTCCGATTGTCAAATCGTGATTCTGTATGCGAAGCTCATCGTATCTAAAAGAAATTTCATTAGTCGTTTCGTAGAGTATAGCTTGGAAGGTACTCTTTAACCCATTACTATACTCAGAAACATTGTCCCACATAATAACAAAGTATTGATCTGTATCTGCTGTCTGTCCAAATGTTTGTATGTAGGGAGATTTATTACCAGATGATCTTCTAATATAATCAGACCATGCAGGGAATACAGAGTAGTTGAATGAATTTGCAGGCAGTGTTTCGGATAAGTAGTTTCTCGACCTAGGCACAGAAAAATTTGACTGGAAAGTAAAGAATCCGTTCATAGATATATTTACTTGAGAGAAGGTCTGATTATAGAAGGTAAAGTCAAACCCGATATTTTTCATCCCAGACATTTGATCGTCTCCAAGGCTTAATCCTTGGCCAGTTCCAGTTATATCAATGATAGGATCAGAACCAAGAGTGAATACAGGATCAGTGGCCCATGCAGATGTCGTTAAAAATAATAGTGTAATTAGCCGGAACATATTTTGTGCTTGGGATACTTCTTACAGAAGTCACCTTTTCTATATGCTTTTATTTCATAACCCGTAAGTTCTTTTTTTACTTCGTCCCAGTCTGGTCTGTCTTGTGGATTTTCTTGCCATGCAATTT
>MDTE01026911.1_pt1 | contig 14778 bp, 12 predicted proteins | sample 811231 | NCBI WGS metagenome assembly MDTE01 (sample SAMN05326651, study PRJNA326480) | marine metagenome | isolation source: seawater | place: Indian Ocean: Red Sea | collected 2010 | reverse complement strand
GTACTTGGGACATGATTCATCGTCTTCATGGCTTCAACAATCATTATTGTATCACCTTTTTTAATTTTTTTTCCAACCTCAGCGAATTTTTTCCCACCTGGCTCAGGTGCTAGATATGCTGTTCCGATAATTGGTGATGTAACTTTATTTCCAGAAGTTTCTTTTTGAATTTTTTTTGAATTTTTTTCTTCTGATATTACTGGTGTTGAAGAAATTACTTCTGTATTTGTTTTTTTGGAAACTTTAATTTTGATATCTTTGTACGAATACTCTATTTCATTTAAATTAAATTCATCTAAACAATCTCTTAATTCTTTAATAATTTTTTTATTTATTTCCATTTTGAATCATTTCGTAAACTGAATTTATGGCTAAAATATAGCCTGAGGTACCAAGACCGCAAACAATTCCTGTAACGACATCACTAATGAGTGATTTTTGTCTAAATTCCTCTCGTTTATGTATATTAGAAATATGCAGTTCAATACAAGGTTTTTTAAACAGACTCAGCGCATCTCTGATAGCAACAGATGTATGTGTAAAAGCAGCTGCATTAATAATCATTCCATCGTATGACTTTCTTGATTCTTGTATTTTGGTTACCAGCTCACCCTCAATATTTGACTGATAAAAATCAATGTTAATTTTAATTTTTTCTGCTTCCAAATTACACCTATTTATCAGTTCTTCATAGGTTTCACTACCATATATTGATTTGTCTCTATCACCTAACAAATTTATATTTGGACCATTAATTATTATGATATTATTTTGCACAAATTATTTATAATACATGGTTAGAAAAAATAAAATAAAAATTAAATTAAATGGTAAACCAATAGTCGTAGATAAAGGTATAAAACTCAACAACCTTATTAAAAAATTTAAATATCCGTTAAATAAGATTGCTATTGAAAAAAATAACTTGATTGTTGAAAAGAAAAAAATTAATAAAATTATCCTAAAATCAAATGATAAAATTGAAATTGTTCATTTTATAGGTGGTGGATAATGGTTAAAAAAGATTATTTTAAAATTTCCAACAAAAAATTTTCATCTAGACTCATTGTTGGAACTGGAAAATATAGAAATTTTGAGGAATGTGCAAAGGCTGTAAAAGCATCTGGTGCTGAAATAGTTACAGTAGCAGTAAGAAGGGTAAATATTTCTGACAAAAAAAAACCTTTGTTGATGGATTATCTAAATCCCAAAAAAATAACTTATTTACCAAATACTGCTGGATGCTTTAATTCAAAAGATGCTTTGAGAACTTTAAGATTAGCAAGAGAAATAGGAGGATGGAAACTTGTTAAACTTGAAATTTTAGGAGATAAAAAAACATTGCTTCCAGAAATGATTGAAACATTAAAATCGACTGAAACATTGAGCAAAGAAGGTTTTAAAGTAATGGTATATTGTAACGATGATCCTCTAATGGCTAAAAGATTAGAAAACAGTGGCGCAGTAGCTGTAATGCCTTTAGCAGCGCCAATTGGATCAGGTCTTGGAATACAAAACAAAGTAAATATTCAAATAATTAAACAGAAAATAAAAATTCCGTTATTAATAGATGCTGGAATAGGTCAAGCATCAGATGCTACAATAGCAATGGAGCTTGGTTGTGATGGTGTCTTAGTTAATACGGCAATTGCAAAAGCCAAGTATCCAGTTGAAATGGCAAATGCCATGAAACTAGCAGTAATTTCTGGGAGGAAGTCTTATTTGTCTGGAAGAATTAAAAAAAGTTTACTAGGCAACGCCTCTTCTCCTCAAACTGGAATCATCTAGATTTTTTTTTGTATTTTTTGGGAAATTTTTTCTTATTATTTTTTGTGTAAGGTTTTTTATATTTTTTCTTTTCATCCTCAAATTTGATTATATTAGTTTCATTTTTAATTATTTTTTCAGATTGGATCGTCTCAATTATTTTATTTGATTTTGATTTGAATTCTAATTTATAGTCGTTTACTCCAAAATCTAAATCTTCTTTAAATGTTATTTTAATTTTATTTTTTTGCTGAAAAAAAAGAATATCATCTTGACTGTTTTTTGAGAGAAAATCTATTATTTTTTTATTTAAAAATATAAAAACTTCTTTTGATTTATTTTCTAAACATTTTATCTCTGCAAGTTTTAATACTTTTAATGCTTGAGATTCATTTGTTAAACTCATTGTCCATTTAACATTACTTTCTCTTAATCTTTGTCTTGACATCTCGAGTAAACCAAAGTGAGTAATTCTTCCTATTTGAATTCTTGCTCGATCTTTTCTACATTTTTCTTTAAGTTTTCTTTCCACTTGACGTCTATTTGAAAAACTATGCATATCGATAAAATCTATTATTATTAATCCAGATAAATCTCTAATTTTTATTTGTCGCGAAATTTCTTCCGCTGCTTCTAGATTTGTATCAAGAGCAGTATTTTCAACGTTTTTTTGTTTGATTGATTTTCCAGAGTTTACATCAATCGAGACTAATGCTTCAGTTGGATTAATTACAAGATATCCACCAGATTTTAGTTTTACCTCTGATTTATAAATTTCATAAAGTTTACTTTCAATTTTATTCTTAAAAAAAAGAGGAACCTTGTCTCTATATTTTTTAACTTTTTTAATTTGTTTGGGCATTAGTTGTTTTACATATAGTTTTGCTTTTTGATATCCTTCGTTGCCTTCAACAAAAATATTTTGGACATCGTCATCAACCATATCTCTAATACTTCTTTTAATAATATCACTTTCTTCAAATATTACTGTGGGAGCAATAGACTCCATTGCTTTACTTTTGATTTCCTCCCAGGCTTTAATGGAATTATTCAAATCTGTTTCGATATCATTCTTTGTTTTATTTGAACCTGCAGTTCTTACAATTAATCCCATTTCTTTAGGAATTTCTATTAAGTTTAATATTTGTCTTATTTTTTTTCTTTCAGCAGGATTAAAAATTTTTCTAGAAATTCCACCACCTTTTGCTGTATTAGGCATAAGAACCGTATACTTACCAGCAATAGAAATAAATGTTGTGAGTGCAGCACCTTTTAATCCTCTTTCGTCTTTTAAAACTTGGACGAGAATAACTTGATTAGGTTTTATCACCTCTTGTATTCTATATCTTTTTTTTGGATGTCTGTATTGGTTTGATATATTCTCTGAATTTTTTTCAATATTACTTGAGTCTTCTTCAGAACTTTCAATTTTTGTATCAGGCTCTAAAATTTTTTCCTCTAAATCTTTTTCTTCTAAATCTTTTTCATCACTTTCGCTTTTTTTTTGTAACTCGATTCTAGTTTCCTCTTCTTCTTTTTTTAATTGTTCAATGTCACTTTGAGGAATTTGATAATAGTCGCTTTGAATATCGTTAAAAGACAAAAAACCATGCCTTTCTCTTCCAAAATCAACAAATGCAGCTTGAAGTGATGGCTCGATTCTACTTACTTTACCAAGATAAATATTATTCTTTATTAAATTATTATTTTTTCCCTCGTATTCATAATCTTCAATATCAATTTCTGATTTAAGAACAACACGGGTTTGATTAGGATGCGATGCATCAATAAATAAGTTTTTTGGCATATGTTTGTATATTTTTTTATCATTAAAATTTTGTTATATTTTGCTTGCCTTAACATTAACAAATTCGTGAATTAAATAAACATAAATGATTAAACATTTAAAAAAAATATTCATTTTAACCTTATTTATCACAATTATATCCTTGAGCTTAATTATTAGCGTATTATGGTATTATTCAAATGATCTGCCAGATTACAAGTTTTTAAAAAAATACAAGCCCCCAATTTCCAGTAAACTATACTCAAATGATGGACAATTATTAAGCGAATTCTCCTCTGAAAAAAGAATATTTGTTCCTTTTAATTCTATACCAAGTTTAGTTGTAAACTCATTCTTATCTGCGGAAGACAAAAACTTTTTTAAACATCCAGGGGTTGATGCAAAGGGTGTATTGAGAGCTACTATAAACAATATATCAAATATATTATCTTCGAAAAGGCTTGAAGGAGCATCAACAATTACTCAGCAAGTAGCAAAGAACTTTCTTTTAACAAATGAAGTATCAATTGATAGAAAATTAAAAGAAGCAATCCTGGCTTTTAGAATTGAAAGAGCTCTTTCAAAAGAAAGAATACTAGAACTATATTTAAATCAAATTTACCTAGGAGAAGGTAGTTATGGAATTGCATCAGCTAGTTTGCAGTATTTTGATAAACCAATCAGCGAATTAAATTATTCAGAGGCTGCTTTGTTAGCAGCTCTGCCAAAAGCACCAAGTAGGTACAATCCATACAAAAATAGTGAACTTGCTAAGTTTAGAAGAAATTTAGTCTTAAAAAATTTATATGACAATAATTATATTGATAAATCCTTATTTCAAAGTTTATCAAAAGAAGATATCAAATTAAAAAAAAGAAAATCTGTTTATTTAGAAAATTCAAATTATTACGTTGAAGATATAAGAAAACTTATAGTTGATAAGTATGGATTTGAAAAAGTCTATAAACAGGGCTTTACAATTAACACGCCTCTCAATGTTTCTTTGCAAGAACAAGCTACCAAGTCTTTAAGAAAAGGTTTGATTGAATTTGATAGAAAAAAAGGATGGAGAGGACCAATTCAAAATTTTACAAAAATAAAAAATTGGAAAAAAAATATTAAAAAATATAAATTGGAAGGATCTCTTAATTGGAAATTAGCTATCGTAAAAAAAATAAATAAATTTTCTGTAATGATAGAAACAGAAGAGGAACCAGAAGGTTATATAGAATTGTCCTCAATTAATTGGACAAAAAAAAGTTTTGAAGATTTATTTGAATTTGGTGACTTAATTTATGTAAAAAAAATCAGAGAGAACAAATATGACTTAATGCAAATGCCCAAAGTTAATGGAGCAATATTAATTATGGATCCATACACTGGAAGGGTGCTAGCTTTAAGCGGAGGCTTTAGTTTTAAAAACAGCGAGTTTAATAGAGCAACTCAAGCATTGAGACAGCCAGGTTCAGCATTTAAACCTTTTGTTTATGCATTAGCTCTAGAAAATGGGTATACGCCAGCAACATTAGTTTTAGATGCGCCAATTGTATTTGATCAAGGTGAAGATCTAAAGTTATGGAAACCAGAGAATTATGGAAAAAAATTTTATGGACCATCAACACTTAGAACTGGAGTTGAAAAATCTAGAAATTTAATGACAGTAAGAATTGCACAAAATCTTGGAATAGAAAAAATTGCTAATTTTGCAAAAGAATTAAATATTTATAACAACCCAGAGGAATTATTATCGTTATCTTTAGGATCGAGTGAAACAACTTTATTAAAACTTACAAGTGCCTATTGCAGTTTTGTAAATGGAGGAAAATTAATTAAACCAAAATTTATAGACAGAATCCAAGATAGCGAAGGAAATACAATCTTTAACTCTGAGAATAGAAAATGTGAAGGGTGTAATAGAATTTCTTATTTGAGCGACGATATCCCAAAAATCAAAAATAATTTTAAACAGATTATGAGTAAAGAAACTGCATATCAAATGACATCAATCTTAGAAGGAACCGTTAAAAGAGGAACTGCAAAAGATTTAAGAGAATTAAATTTAGATCTTGGGGGGAAAACTGGAACCACTAATAAAAATACTGATACATGGTTTATTGGATTTTCTTCCAATTATGTAATAGGTGTATATGTTGGTTATGATGAGCCATCCTCATTGGGAAAATATGAAACTGGATCTAGAACGGCAATGCCTATATTTAAGGATTTTGTTAAAAATTCAGTAAAAAAAGAAAATGCGAGGCCATTTAAAGTACCAAAAGGAATCAAAATGCTAGTTGTTAGTTCTAGATCAGGAGAAAGAGCTTCTTATAGTGATGATTCAATTATAATTGAAGCTTTTAAAGAAAAAGATTTAGTTAATAATAAGATTCAATATGGTAATGTGGATTATATTTCAAAAGAAAATATTTATAAATTTTACTAATGGAAAACGAATTTCAGACACAAAAAATTGATATTGAAAAGATTAATTTAAGAGTAAAGGAGTTTCTTTGATAAGAAAGACCTTTTTAATAAAATTGAAATCTTAAATAAAAAAATAGAAAACCCAAATTTTTGGAAAAATAAACAAGAAGCAGAAAAATTACTTAAAGACAAAAAATCTTTTGAGGATTTAGTCCATTCTTATCAGTCAAATTTAATTCAATTAAATGAATTGGTTGATCTATTTCAGCTTGCCAACGAAGAAAACAATCAGCAAGTTCTTAATGAGGTTACTATCAAAATCAAAGATCTGAAAAGAGAAGTAAAAGAAAATGAGGTAAAATGTTTCTTATCTAATGAAAATGATAGATTAGATTGTTTTCTCGAAATTCATGCAGGGGCAGGTGGTACAGAAAGTCAAGATTGGGCTGAAATGTTAAGAAGAATGTATATTAAGTGGACTTCTAGCAAGAACTATAAATTTAATTTAATTAGCGAACATAAGGGAGATGAGGCTGGATTAAAATCTTCAACTATAAAAATAACAGGTGATTATGTTTATGGATATCTAAAAAGTGAGTCTGGCATTCATAGGTTAGTTAGAATTTCCCCATTTGACTCAGGTGCTAGAAGACATACAAGTTTCGCAAGTGTTTGGGTATATCCAGTTTTAAATGAAAATATTAAAATTGAGATACAAGAAAAAGACTTAAGAATTGATACATACCGATCCAGTGGTGCTGGTGGCCAGCATGTAAATACAACAGATAGTGCTGTAAGAATTACACATTTACCAACAAATATTGTAGTTCAATGTCAAAACGAGAGGTCTCAACACAAAAATAAAGAAACATGTTTAACCATGCTTAAAGCAAGGCTTTATGAGCATGAATTAAAAAAAAAAGAACAAGAGGATAAAAATGTTGAAAAATCTAAGTCTGATATAGGGTGGGGTCATCAAATTAGATCATACGTATTACATCCTTATAGATTAGTTAAGGATAATAGAACAGGAGAAGAAAGTACAGACCCAGACAAAATACTAGATGGGGATATAGATAATTTCTTAGAAAGCAACTTGTATAAATTGAATGTTTAAACCGCTAATAAAAATTTTATTGGGTATAATAATTCTAATTATTTTATTAATAAGTTATTTAAGTATTTTTGGAATAAAAACTGACAAATTTAACGAATTAATCAAATCAGAAATTATCAAACAAGATAAAAGAGTTAATTTAAAATTAGAAAATGTTTTTATTAAATTAAATATTATAGAAAAAAGCTTATTTCTTAATAGTAAAAATTTATCTCTACAAATTGATGATCAAAATCAAAAAATTGCTAACGTCGAACTACATGTTGGTTTGGAAACTCTTTTAAGAAAAAAAAATAAAATAAAAAGATTAATAATAAACTCAGAAGAAAATAAAATAACAAACCTAATTAAATTTATTAAAGCTTACAAATTAACTATTCCAATATTATATTTTGAGAATATCGTCACATCTGGAAAAATTTTATATGATATAAATTTGGGATTTACTAATAATAAATTAAATGAAATTGAGGTTATAGGCAAAGTAACAAATTCTGAAGTTAAAATATATAAAAACAAAACTATTAAAAATATAAATTCAAATTTTATTTATCAAAAAGAAAATTTAAATTTATCTTACATTGATTTTAATTATAAAAATTTGAATTTTAAAAGTAATAATTTGTCTGTAAATTTTAAAGATAAATTAATTAGCGTCGAAGGTGACTTGAAAAATAAAATTGATTCAAATTTTATTACTGATCTAAGTGGATTTGATTTAAATAAATATTTTGATGAAAATTTTTCAATAAATTCAAATTCAAAATTTAAAATTACTTTAAACAATAAATTTAAATTATTAAACTATAATTTAAAAAATAAATTGGATTTTGATTATCTAAAAATTAATTTAAAAAAAAATCAATTAGATAAATATTTAATAAATTTTAAGGATACATTCTATTTAAAAAATGGAAATATAGAAATAAATCTAAATAATGAAGAAGAAACTTATTTAAATTTAAAATCTCAATATTCTCTTAACGAAAATAAAGAGCCAAAAGATCTTATTATAAATTATTCTAAAAAAAAACTTATAGAGAAATATGAAATAAAAGTGGACTCAACTGTAAATGAGATAATTATTGATCAACTTAGCTTTCACAAAAAACCTTATGAAGAATTGTTCCTAGAATTAAATCTAATAAAAAAAAAAAATATTTACGAAATTGAGAATTTAAAAATATTTAATAGAAAAAATAAATTCTATTTAAAAAATATAAAATTGAATGACAAATTTAAAGTAAAAGATTTTATTTCAATTAAAGCTGATTATTTTAATAAAAATAATTTTCATAATATAGTTTCAATTAAAAAAGATAAAAATATTATTAAATTAAATTCAAATAGTTTCGACGTTAGTTCAAATATTGAAAAAACCCTTAAAAGTGAAAGCCAAAATAAAATTTTTGATATCTTTGATAATCTTAATTCCACTTTAATTGTAGACATAAAATTAGCTAAAATTGATTCTAAGTATAATTTTAACAATTTAACTGGTGAAGCTTTGATAAAAAATAATAGAGTAGATACAGCAAATATAAAAGCATATTTTGATTCAAAAAATCAATTTGTATATACAAAAGATCAAATTAACGAAAAAACAGTCACTACAATATTTTCTGATCTTGCTGAACCTTTCGTTAAAAAATTTAAATTTATTAAAGGATTTGAAGAGGGAAAGTTAGATTATACGTCAACAGAAATTAGTGAAGATTTATCTTTTTCTGAATTGAGGATTTATAACTTTAAACTTCAAAATATGCCTGCCTTAACAAAGCTCTTGTCTTTAGCTTCACTTCAAGGTATCGCAGATCTTGCTACAGGCGAAGGTATACGTTTTAATGATTTTGAAATGTTTTTCAAAAATTCAAAAAATCTTATTACAATTAATGAAATTTATGCTTTAGGACCTGCTATTTCAATTTTAATGGAAGGTTATATTGAAAAGAATAAATTAGTCAGTTTAAGAGGAACTTTGGTTCCTGCCACTACAATCAATAAAACAATAGCTAAAATTCCACTATTAGGTAATATTTTGGTAGGTGAAAAAATGGGTGAGGGTGTCTTTGGTGTAAGTTTTAAAATTAAAGGTCCACCTAACAATCTTGACACAAGAGTAAACCCAATTAAAACTTTAGCTCCTAGATTTATAACAAGAACTTTGGAAAAAATTAAAAAAACTAATTAATTTCTATTTTAAAATGTTTCTTTTTTCCAATTGATAATTTAAAAAATTTTTTATTTTCAGTTTGAATTTTAGAAACTGCTAAATCTTCCTCAATTTTAATATTATTTATCTTTATTCCGTTATTTTTAATTAATCTTTTAATTTCGCTTTTAGACTTTTCTAATTTACCTAAATAAATCAAATCAGATAGATTTTTATTTTTAATTTCATTTTTATTAATTTTAACACTTGGCAATCCTTCATCTGTGGAGTTATCTGAAAATATTTTTTTAGCTTGCTCAAAACATTCTTTTGCTTTTAGTTCACCATGAAGCATAGATGTTGCATGGTTTGCTAATAAGACTTTTAAGTCATTTATATTATCGTTTTTTTTATTTTCTATTTCTTTAATATTAATGTCTGTAAACATTTTCAAAAATTTTAATAAATCTCTATCGTCTACGTTTCTCCAAAATTGCCAATAATCATATGCTGGCAATAAATTTTCATCTAACCATATTGCACCGCTTTCAGTTTTTCCCATTTTTGCACCAGAAGCTAGAGTTATTAAAGGTGTTGTTAATCCAAAAACTTCTTTCGATGAATGTCGTTTAATTAACTCTACTCCATTTACAATATTTCCCCATTGGTCCGATCCTCCAATCTGTAGCAAGCATTGAAAGCTGTTATTTAGTTCAAGAAAATCATAAGCTTGTAAAATCATATAATTGAATTCCATATAGCTTAAAGATTGTTCTCTTTCTAATCGTAATTTAACACTATCAAAACTCAACATTTTATTTATTGTGAAGTGCTTTCCGATATCTCTTAAAAAAGAAATGTAATTTAAATTTTTAAGCCAGTCGTAGTTATTAACAAAAATAGGTTTAGTCTCATTGTCGTCAGTTGATAAAAATTTTTTTAATATTTTTTCAATATTTTTAATATTTTTTTCAATAGTAACCTCGTCTAGAATTTGTCTTGTTTTATCTTTTCCAGATGGGTCACCGATTCTTGTAGTACCTCCACCAATTAAAACAATCGGTTGATGTCCATATTTTTGAAGAAGTCTCAAACACATAATTTGAAGCAAACTTCCAACGTGAAGACTTTCAGCAGTGCAGTCAAATCCTATATATGCTCTTATTTTCTGATCACTAAGTATTTTTCCTAGATGAACATCATCCGTACATTGATAAAAATATCCTCTATCATGGAATTCTTGTAAAAATTTATTCATAAAGATAAACTAGTTTATACTTATTTATATTTAATCAACAATCAATATGGATAAAAATATAGTTGCATTGGGTTTAATGAGCGGTACATCAATGGATGGGATTGATGCCTCAATTATAAGATCAGATGGAGATGAATATATTGATATAATAGGAAATTTATATCTTAAATACGACCCAGAATTGAAAAAAAAAATTCAAGAATTTACTAATAAAATTAACTCCTTGGAGGACTTAAAAAGTAACGTTGAAGAATATAAAAATTTAGAAAGAAAAATTACAATTAAACATCAAGAAATAATATCGGAAATATATAAAAAATTTAAAATACGTGCAAATATTATCGGGTTTCATGGACAAACTATCTTACATAAACCCTTACAAAATTTTTCTATTCAAATGGGAAATGCGGAACTTTTATCTCAGTTATCAAAAACTGATGTTGTTTATCAATTTAGGCAAAACGACATTAAAAATGGTGGACAAGGCGCACCTTTAACTCCTATTTATCATCACAATCTTAAAAAAAAACTTAATCTAAAGATTCCGGTTCTGTTTTTAAACATAGGAGGTATTGCAAATTATACATTTTCAAAAAATGATTATTTTTGTGCTAAAGATGCTGGACCTGGGAATTGTCTAATGGATATGTATATTAAACAAAAAAAAAATTTAGATTATGATGAGAATGGAGATCGTGCTAGGAGTGGTAAAATCGATAAAACATTAATTAGTAACATGTTGGATCACTACATGTATAATTCAAATCAACATCACTCTTTGGATATTAAAGATTTTGATATTAATTTTGTAAAGGGATTGAATACAGAAGATGGATTAGCCAACTTAAATTATTATTCTGCAAAAATTATTTATGAGAACGTCACTAAAGATATAAATGATGAATTCCTTATAATTTTATGTGGTGGTGGAAGAAAAAACAAAACTTTGATTTCAAATTTAAAAAGTCTTTTTAGTAATACAATTCATGATATAGATGAATTTAATATTGATGGGGATTTTATTGAATCTCAAGCATTTGCATATTTAAGTATAAGATCAATATATAATAAATTTATTTCTTTTCCAGATACTACTATGGTCAAAAAGTCTATTACAGGTGGTGTGTTGATTAAATCAGTTTAAAATAAAGCAGATTCTTTTGAAATATATTTATTTAGATTTTTTTTCAAATTCTCTTCAGATTTTGAAAAAAAATGATTTGCATCTCCAATCTGGTCAAAGTGGATATTGATACCTTTTTGATTTGAAAGTCTATTTTTTAATTCTTCAATTGATTGGTTAGATACTAATTCATCTTTTTTACCATGAATTATCATTCCAGAAGTTGGACAAGGGCTTAAAAAACTGAAGTCATAAACATTAGGTTGGGGTGATATAATTATAAATCTATTTATTTCAGGTCTTCTCATTAAAAGTTGCATAGCGATTAATGATCCAAACGAAAAACCAGCAATCCAACATTGCGAGTTATCAAAATTTTCTCTTTCTAGCCAATCTAAAGCTGCAGCTGCATCTGCTAACTCACCCTGGCCATTATCAAACTCTCCATCACTTTTACCTACACCTCTAAAATTTACCCTGCAAACTGAAAAATGATTATCCATAAATGTGTTGAAAGTTTCTACAACTACTTTATTATTCATAGTTCCTCCATATTGAGGATGTGGATGTAAAATTAATGCAATAGGAGAAGTTTTTTTTTTACTTTTATAATACTTTGCTTCTAATCTACCTGCTGGTCCTGGTACGAAAATTTCAATTACTTTATTTTCCATTGTTATTGATAATTAATCTCAAAAAAAAAATTATATTTTTCTACCAAAATAGAGCGACAAATTGCAAGAGCTAATATTTGTCAGATACTTGACTAATTTAGTCGGGTATATATATAGGTCTAAAAAATAAATAAAAATGCGGTTAAATACTAAATCAAGATATGCTGTTATGGCACTAGCCGATATGGCAAGTTTTAGGCTGAACAAGCCTATCAGTTTAAGAGATATTTCTCTTAGACAAGGTATATCTTTACAATATTTAGAGCAGATTTTTCTTAAACTGAAAAAGCACAATTTAGTAAGAAGTATTAGAGGTTCAAATGGAGGTTATGTATTATCTAAAAATTCTTATAACATAAAATTATCAGAAATTTTTTTAGCGTTAAACGAAAATGTTAAAACCATTGGGTGTGATAAACATTCAAAAAAAGGATGTAATGGCAGATCAACCAAATGTATTACTCATAATTTATGGGACGAATTAGATATACATATAAATAATTTTTTTGAAAATAAAAATCTGGAAGATTTAATAAGAAATTAAAATGAGAGAAAAAGAATTAGAAAAGCTGAAAGATTATAAATATGGTTTCTCTACAGATATAGAGAATTTTAAGGCCCCCAAAGGTTTAAATGAGGAGGTTATTAAATTTATTTCAAAAATTAAAAAAGAACCAAAATGGTTATTAGACTGGAGATTAAAAGCTTTTGAAAGATTAAAAGTTCTTAAAGAACCAAATTGGCAAAAACCAAAATATCCTAAAATTGATTACCAAGATCTTTATTATTATTCTGCACCTAAGAGTTTTAAAGAAAAACCAAAAAGTTTAGATGAACTTGATCCCAAACTTTTAGAAACTTATAAAAAACTTGGAATTCCTTTACAAGAGCAAAAAAGATTGAATGGTATTGCTGTTGATGCAGTTTTTGATTCAGTTTCAGTTGCAACAACTTTCAAAGATAAACTTACTGAGAAAGGAATTATTTTCTGTTCTATATCAGAAGCTGTTCAAAAGTATCCTGAATTAGTAAAAAAATATTTAGGTACAGTTATTCCGTTAACCGATCATTTCTTTGCAACTTTAAATTCAGCAGTATTCACAGATGGGTCGTTTGTTTATATCCCTCCAAATACAAAATGTCCGATGGAGTTATCCACGTATTTTAGAATAAATGCATCAGATACAGGTCAATTTGAAAGAACATTAATCATAGCTGACAAGGGAAGTTATGTCAGTTATTTAGAAGGATGCACTGCTCCAATGAGAGATGAAAATCAATTACACGCCGCCAACGTGGAATTAATAGCTTTAGACAATGCCGAAATAAAATATTCAACAGTACAAAATTGGTATCCTGGTGATAAAGATGGAAATGGAGGAATATATAATTTTGTAACAAAAAGAGGATTATGCAAAGGTGTTAACTCAAAGATTTCTTGGACACAAGTAGAAACTGGATCTGCAATAACTTGGAAATATCCTAGTTGTATCCTTCAAGGTGATAACTCAATTGGAGAATTTTACTCTATTGCAATTACAAACAATCACCAAAAAGCTGATACTGGAACAAAGATGATACACATAGGAAAAAATACAAAAAGTAAAATTATTTCAAAAGGTATTAGCGCTGGTAAATCTGACATGACTTATAGGGGTCTTGTTGATATATTTAAAAAAGCAAATAACTCAAGCAACTATACACAATGTGACTCTTTATTAATGGGAAACAAATGTGGTGCACACACTGTCCCTTATATTAAAAACAAAAATTCAGACTCAACAATTGCTCATGAAGCTACTACTTCAAAAATCAGTGAAGAGCAGCTTTATTATTGTCAGCAAAGAGGATTAAATTCCGAGGAAGCAATTAGTTTAATTGTTAATGGATTTTGTAAAGAAGTATTACAGCAACTGCCTATGGAATTTGCAGTAGAGGCTCAAAAGTTAGTTGGTATAAGTTTAGAAGGAAGTGTAGGCTAAATGCTTAAAATTAGTAATTTAAATGCCAACATTGAAAAAAAATCTATTCTAAATGGATTTAATCTTGAAATTAAAAAAGGTGAAGTTCATGCAATTATGGGTCCGAATGGATCAGGTAAAAGCACATTATCCAATATTCTCTCTGGTAAAAAAGGTTACGATATTAGTGGTGAAATTCTATATGAAAATCAGAACCTCTTTGATTTGGAAATTGAAGAGAGGGCACATAAGGGAATTTTTTTGGCATTTCAATACCCTCTAGAAATACCCGGTGTAAATACAAACACTTTCCTTAAAACATCATTAAATTCAATCAGAAAAGCAAGGGGAGAAAAGGAGCTTGATGCTATTGAATTTCTTAATTTGGTGAAAAATAAATCAAAAGAATTAAAATTTGATGAGGAAAAATTAAGGAGACAACTAAATGTTGGATTTTCAGGTGGAGAAAAAAAGAAAAATGAAATTTTGCAAATGTCTATTTTAAATCCAAAACTT
>MDTE01099959.1_pt1 | contig 14779 bp, 15 predicted proteins | sample 811231 | NCBI WGS metagenome assembly MDTE01 (sample SAMN05326651, study PRJNA326480) | marine metagenome | isolation source: seawater | place: Indian Ocean: Red Sea | collected 2010 | reverse complement strand
TTACGGCCGCCTTCTTGAATGTAAAACTTATACTCAGGAGCGGGACGACCACCAAGTTCGCCATGATTACGCTGTTTGAAGTTCATCTCCAGCGCATCACATAGCATCAGAGCATACTTACGCACATTCAGTTGAATGGTGTTGCGTGCATCCTGCTGTTCTTTGAACTCGGTGAAGGTCATGCCCTTTGTTTGATTACTCTGTAATTATAGCACGGTAAAAGGGGGGATTGACTCCCCCCGTACCAGTTAGGCAACTGGACCAGCAGGAATGGCCACCTGCTTGACCATGTGACGGTCGGGACCAGCGTTGAGATCGTGACACGTCCACTCCCCATCTACAAAGTGATAGGTATATTCTGCACCGTAATTGTCGTCAGCAGCACACAAGAACTCATTGAGATCTTTGTAGAGTTGTGGTGCATTATCCTCCAGAGATTCGCCACGCATGGTGTAGTGGAGGGGACCAGATTCAGGCAGGGTTTCATTCTGCCAACCTGCATTAGTCCAGGTGCAGGACATATCACCACCGTCGATCAGTTTGTCAACTTTAGCAGCGGTATCAAAGTGATCACGAAGCATACGACCATTGTACTCAGGGTAGCCGTCGTAGTGGCAGTAGACTCCCAGGATGCTGCCATCCTTGAGTTGCTTGCCGATCAGTGAGCGAGTGCCCATGGTGCCTTTGGTTGATTACTCCGTAATTATAGCACCAGGATTCCCGCAAAACCCACATCGTGTGCCACTTCCGCAACTGGTTCTCAAAACCCTTTCTTTGGTTTCTTCTTCTTCTTTGTGGACTTTGGTTTGTCGATTACATCAACACACGCAAGTTCGCCTTTGAAACCATACTGAAACCAGAAAGACATTAGTGACTCATAGTCTCCAAATGTGATCGCCTTGCCATTCTTAAAGTGCAGTTTGTAACTGTGACGATCATAAGGACCATCGGATGATTGTGTAAAGAACTCAGGAAGCGTCGTCATATTCCTCTCCATCGGCATCAGTTTCTTTCTCAAACTGTTGAATCAAAGCTTCACGCTTCTCTTCAATCTGTCGGAGCATGTTCTCACTCTGACTGAAATCATCATCAGTCATCTCAATACATTCGATATACTCTAGAATGTCTTTGAGTAAGTCAAACTTATAGTATGCTTCGATGCCTTGTTCCGTATCACTGATCTCGGTCATCTCGCGCATCTTAGAGTAAAACTTTTGCTGTATAGCAAGATACTGCTTCAGACGAACATAATTAACGAAATCCATGCGAAGTACCGAACTCACATGCTATGGTAACACATCTAGTTCTCGATGTCAACTGGTTCTTGATCCCAGCCACCATCTGCTCTCTTGGTAAACTTATAGAAGTTCCAGATAAAGTAGTGTCCTACAGATATATCCATATGTAAGGGTGGCTCAGCAGCACCAACATTCGGACCAATAATATCTTGATCAAGATATGTGAGCATGTGCTGCACTTTCTTGTCAAAAGATTCTCTAGTCTCTCCCCATTTTCCTATGGGACACTGCTCCGCAGACCATCCCAATTTATAACCTAAATCACATCCACATTTATTACATGCATTCAATCTAGTATTTTTTTCAGGACACGCATTACAAATGGACATTCTCTGATTAAAGACATCATCGTCAACTAACCAGAGCCAATAGTTGTACTCATTACCTCTCTTAAAAAGTTTCCAAACTAAATCTGCAGATTCTTTTGACTTTGGATCAAGTTTCATAATAAAACAATGAATATACTATGGTATGTATAATCCTACCAGCGTAGTTCCAGGAATGAGAGATCCTGTTACACTCCAAGATCCTCCAGCAGGTCCGATTGCTCTACCAGGGTCACCACCAGCAGTTGGACCAGGCGTGGAATTGCCATCAGAACCAGGAGAACCCGCAACACCACGCTCACCACCATTGCCACCAGTGCCACCCGATCCTTGTGATGGTCCAGAACCAGAACCAGCTGTTTGGTTTACATATCCAGCACCTACGCCGCCGTCTCCGCCAACTGCTGTGGCAGTGCTATAAACATCAGATTCTTGACAGCAAGAGCAAAAGCTGTTTGGCCCTCGTCCGCAGTCTCCCCTACACCATTCAGTCTTATAAGCACCAGGACAACCTCCACAAAAACCACCAACGTGAGTACATTGGGTGCCACTTTTATATCTATATGTGCCATATCCACCTTGTCCACCAGCACCACCACCAGCGGAAATATATGCTCCAGCACGAACATTAACAACAACTCTAGTAGAAGTAGTTGTGTTTAAGTCAATAGCACTTCCACCAGTACCACCGTTTGGATTTCCACCACCAGCTTCAACATTACCCGCTACGTCTATAGTAAGATTGCGAAGTGTAGAAGTTTGACATCTAAGTGCTGCAACATCAGGAACACTAGAACCAACTACTCCTGTAATGAATAAACGTTTTGGTATAGTCTTACCTAAATTACTGCTCCATGGTGTGGGATCAACCATGCTAACAACATCTAATCCGGGCACACTACCATCGCTAGTATTATCATCTGTGCCAGTCTGACCAACAAACCATGCCTTAATAGTGTTCCTCATTTGAGAAGCAGCCCAATCGCTAGATGTAGCAACAGCAGCGTTTTCTGTTGCGTCACCAACAATAGGATCTTCACTCTTGGTAGTATCAGTATCTCTGAGCAATTCAGAAGCACTGATAGTGATTGTGTTGTTATCTAGTGCAAAGTTATCGCTATCACTAAAGTTCTCTCTTAGGATAATAGTCTTAAAACTTCTCCTAAGAGTAGACCATTTGATCTCCCCAGTCGCTATACTTGGGCCTGTAGTTGCGTATGATACTGCCATATTAAGTATGGAAATTCTTCCACTGAGTTCCTGTCCATCCTTTGAACTTATTGTCACTGGTGTCGAATACAATCGCTCCAGCGAAAGTTACAAGTCCAACTCTACCCATTGTATCAACAGATGGGACGATCAACATACACTGTTGAGTTAATCCCGCTCCAACAACACTATCAGAACCTACACCTACACCTGCATCAACAATTGCTCTAACAGGTGAATTTGTGAGAGAGATTGCCGCTGCTTCAAGAGATTTATTGGGAGCAGCAAGTGCTGCAATCCCTCCAGGTTGAGTTGTTGTACTGATCGCAACACTAAGAGCACAAGTAAGAGATTGGACGTTTACTTGAGTAGCTGTGGTAACACCAAGAGTTGTAATACCAACTACATTGAGATCATTGAATGTGCTGATACCAGTTGTATTGTTGAGATTAGTACCTGATATAATAGATGGTAGTGCAATGCTTCCAACACTAACATTACCAACTACTTCTAAGTTACCACCAACATATGCAGTAGATGTGACCGTAGATGTTCCAACAACTGTGAAAGTTTCTGTGGGTACAGGATTACCAACCGCTACTTTACCATCCCAGGTAATAGAGAATCTTTCTTCACCTGTTTGACCATAAACAAAAGCCCAGTTGCCTGTATTAAATCCAACCGAACCAAAAGCATTGTGTGAAATAAATCTGGTTCCACCGACAGTGTTATTGAGGATGTCCAGAGTATCACGTTGTTGACCAAATCTTATCTGTGCAGAACTATTACCAAAACCAACACTTTGACCGATAGCAACATTAGCCTGACCAGTCTCAGAGATAACTTCAATAGCAGCATTGGCGTTCTTGAGAATAGAAAGAGTCTTACCAGGATTCTCAGTTCCAAGGCCAACATTACCTGTATCTAATGCAGTCAGACATGTTCCACCTGATCCTACATTTAACTCAGCAAAAGTACCAACACCAGTAACATTCAGATTAGTTACGGCAAGTCCTGCAAGAGTTGCATCAATACCATACTTAATAGTTTCTGCGGTATCCGCCATACCGACTAATCTACCAGTAAACTCACTAGCAGTTACAATACCAGTGACTAACAGATTGTCAGGTAAAATATCTGTAGTAACTTTACCAGTCAGTAAGTTAGCTTCTAAGAATCCATCAAATCTTAATGCTGTAGAAATTCCTTCTGATCTAGTATTTCCTGCGTGGTCAACAATAAAACCATAAGTATATCCAGTTCCTGCAAGAGGGTTACCACCAACTTGAAGTGTCCACCTTGGATCTGTTGTACCTACACCAACATTACCATCTGCATAGATGCTGGTAAAACCTAAACCAACATCAGTATCTACCCACTGTGAGGTAGGCAAGTTCGACAATGTTGCACCATCTCCATAGAAGTTTGTTGCAGTTACTGATCCAGCAGCACTAACTGTAACATTGTCTCCCAGAGTTACTGGTCCAATGAATGTCGCAGCGGCTCCTACATGGAACGCATCTGTGAATGTTGCAACACCAATAAACTCTGCAGATCCATAAACAGAAAGAGATCTTGCTGGTGCTGTTGTACCGATTCCAACCTTATTAGATGAGACCACCAAATCATCGGTGGCCACCTGCATACCATCGCGAAAATTAAACGCTTTGCGGAAGTTTGATGCCATTACACTACAGGTTTAGAGTTATTTATTCATCATCAAGAGAGATCGAGTCTTCAATTTCATTGACACGACCTGACAGTTCTTTAACTGCTTCAACCAGAAGTGGGATGACACGATCATAACGAACGCCAAGATAACCAGTATCTTTCTCAGTTACAGCCTCAGGCAATACTGCCTCGACTTCTTGTGCAATCAGACCAACATCTTCAGTTCCATTATACTTAGACTTCTCATTCCAAGTAAATGTATTACCACTGAGAGAAAGAACCTTTTCGAGAGGATCTTTGATTGGATGAATATCATTCTTCAGTCTTTCGTCAGAAGACCAGAAAGCAGTAATATCACCAGTGACATATAGATCACCATAAATCTCTCCATCACCATGGAGTCTCATTGTGGTGTCGATAGCAACATGATTACCAACAGGAGCATCAAGAATTAAATCGCCACTGGAAACATCAAGAGTTGTGGCACTAGATACGCCAAGTTGAACATTCTGGAACTTACCCCAACCAGAAGAGGTTAGATTAGCACCAGAAGAAATAGTGATGTCACCATTAAAGATTGTTTCGCCTTCAAGTGTTGCAGTGCCACTAACATCAAGATTGTTAACCTTCAACTCACTGTTCGTACGAACAACTTGGTTGAATGTAACTGGACCATCAAACTGTGATACAAGTGCGTTACTTGGACCACCCTCAACAACGATCGAATCTTTGACAGTTACTTCATCAAATACAACGGCGAGTCTTGCACTTGCCTGACCAGTTGTTGTGGGAACCGGAACATCGAAGACAGTCTCAGTACCATTGGCAGAGTTAATCTTCTTGTTACCAATATAGAAGTCACCATCGTTGTTCATGCCAGTGTATACAACAACACCAGCAGATCTTTCTTGTGCCTGAGCCAAGAATGTTTCTCTTTCTGTCAGTGTAGTTGTTTGTACCTGTGGCAGACCAGTTGAGTAGTTACCAGGACCGTAACCAAGATATTCAAAGGTGTGTCCAGATGCTCTGAGGATAGAGTTTCTTCTCAGTTCAACAGGAAGAACCTTAATTGCCTTGATCAGGGCTCCTTCTTTGTGAGATACTTTAGGTGTACCGAAGTAACCACGAATGACATTCAGACTGTCATTGTTAGTACCAGAGAGTGAAGCAGAAGTAATTCTCATTACCTCATCTTCAATCTGAACATAAGATCCGATTGGGAATCTTGCAGCAGTGCTGATACCTGTGCTCGAAATTCTGATCGCATTTGCATCATCAGCGTCTGTGATGTCAGCAACCAGAGTAGCAGTGTCACCATTGAAGAAGGTGAACTGTCTCTTACCAAAGGCCTCAGATTCTGCACTAATGTCACCACCCTTAGCATCAAATGCCACGGGCAGAACTCTATTAATGTTAGTGATTACAGCATCATTCAATACTCTTGCAGAGAATGTATTGATGCCAACAACGTCATTAACAAAGTAATCACCAGTGTTGTTGTTATCAGTATCGATCAGTTTGAATGAGTTACCTACCAACAAACCATGAGGATTTCTACAAGTGAAGGTAGCAACACCAGCAGTAGAGTTATAAGATACTGTGCTGATCGAAGCACTTGGTCCACAGTTGTAGACGTACTGATTAACTACGGGCAGAGGATCTCCGCTAGTAAATGCGAACGCAACCTGATTATCTGCGGGAATCGATGCAATCTTATATGTGGGGCTGGCAGTGTTACCAACACCAGAAAGTTGAATTGCAAAGTCAGTAGCAGTCTTGATGCCAGACTCAGCAAGTGTTATGCTTGCACCAGAGAATCCATCGATATTAAGTTGTTGTGCTGCTACATATCCTGCACCAGGAGCAGTGATCTCGACATTATCAACTGCACCACCAGATGCAACACTAATTCTAGCAAGAGCACCAAACCATGCACTTGTACCATCATTGATTAATTTAACCTGCTCATATGTGCCAGCGGTAAATCCACTGCCACCTGTCAGAGTAGTGTAAGTTACAATACCAGCAAGTCCATGTTCTCTTTCGAGAGTGACAGTAGAAACACCAGCAGCACTATCAGTTACAATCGATGTGATAGTATTCGCAAGACCAATTTTGTTTGTGAATACATCAATCGATTCTCTAGTAAGACTCTTCTTCTGATCGTCGGTGGCTACATCACCAAGAGGAGCACGTTTTGCAAACGACTTAGCTGCATAAGGGTTATCATTCAGGTTATCGTTATCCAACTGAGGATAGAGATTCTCAACAGCAGAACTAAACTTTTTGGTAGTAAATTCAGTATCAATAGCGTTATCAGCCTTCAGAAGGTAGAGGTGATAGATACCATCTCTAGATCCAGGTACATACTCCTGAATAGTATCAGAACGATAGAGATAAATGTTAGACTGAAGATCGTTTCTCTCAAATCTAGGAAGATCGGTCGTTCTAGTGTTGATGTCACTTGTGAAATCACCAACGCTATGTGTGATACCTCTTGTGTCTGTGACTGAATAAGTGAATGTCTTACTATCGGTTACACCAGTAACAACGAAAGTACCATTATATCCACTGTTAGCAGCACCAACCGTGTTAGTTGTAGACTTAATGTTTCTGATTACAACCTTATCACCCGTGAACAATCCATGATTCTGGTTTGTAATGGCAGTGACTTCATTGCCAACGGGAGCACAGGTAGAGATAAAGGAAGGATTACGATTGAAGTCATAGTCACTAGTCGTAATACCAGTGACTGTGAAATCAGTATCAGTTCTTACGCCAGTGTTAGCTGACTCCTGTAGAACAAATCCGATGCGAGGAGATCTAGCATCAGGAGTTTCTTTAGGAATGAAGTATCTTGCCTTATACAGTTTGTCATCCAAACCTCTAGCATCAACGATTCTATTCAGAGTCGATCTGCTAGAGTTATTAGCACCGAAACCAGTAACACCCTCAGATGCAAAAGTAGTGTAGATTTCGTTATCTGTTTCACACTTAAGGAACCAGTTGTTATTATCTTCGTCAAACTGAATAGGATGTCCCAGTTCTCCAGAAGTTTTATCAGTGACTCTAGAAAGCAGAGTCAGATTAGTTCCACCATGAATGGTGATAAATTCAGACTTCAGTGCGTCAGCAAGTGTAGATGCAACCTTATAAGTTGTGGCACCAGTCTTAATAGCAAAGTAAGTAGTACCCTCTTCAATGTTCTCAGGAAGATCAGCATCATCACTGATAAGTCTAATCTTCTCACCAGTTTGAATATCTACAGATGATCCAGCGATCGAAAGTTCACTATCAATTACACTATTGACACTGTATACTTTTTCAGCAGATGCATCACCAAACGCTACAGTATTACCAGAACCAACAGAAAGGTCATTATTGACCATCTGAATTGCAGCGGTGTAAGTAGTGGTGTTATGAACTAATCTAAGTCTATCACCTCTACGAGCACCAATTCTGAAACCTTGAGCAATCTCAGTAGGGGGAACATCTCTCTCATTGTATCCGAAGAGATACAGGTGACTAGAGACGCCAACAGCCGTAGTCAAACCAACATCCAACGTCAGATATTCAATGCTGGTTTCTGTTGGCAGAACTGCTTTAGGTGCAATGATTGATGTAATATAACCTTGGTCATCCTTAGTAAATGCTTCAGACTTGAATCCATCAGATACAAGTGCAATCTGACCAAAGTTAGAGTTCGAGTTAGTAATCGATGCGTCAGCACCAGACTGTGCATCAAAGTGCTTATTAAATCCAATGGCGAAGACAGAAACGATCTGGAAAATCGAATCGTCTGTCATTCTGATGTGAGAAGTTTCCCATCCTTCCCTATAAATTGCTCTAGGATCTAGGTGATAAACAGAGCCTGAAGAGGTAGAAGAAGAACCTTCAGGTAGATCAGCACCAGTAACTCTGTTGATGTTGATACCTTCATAGACTCTAGATACCTCGTTGTACTTAACAAACGAGCGGTCATCTTTCTGCAGTGAGATTGCAGTGAACTGTGCAAGAACGATAGACTTAAATCCAGTCGCCTTTGAACCATCACCAATGATACCATTCATGCCAAAGACAGAACGGAGAGATACGTTAAAGACGTAAGGAGATGCACCAGTTACAGTATCAGTCTCGACAGTAACTGTTGCGCCAGATGTATTACCAGTTCCGTTCAGCAGAGAAGAAACCTTAGGAAGAGTATAAGTAAAAGATCTCTTGTCAATTACTGAGGTTACAAATGTGGATGTGTTATAGTCAAGAGGAATAACACCCTTAATCTTGATGGGTGTTCCAGCTGTCAAACCGTGATCTGTGGATGTTGTGACAGTAACAATGTTACCTGCAGTGATACCATCACCAGATGTAAGTTTGGTGATTGAGAGTGGATCAGCAGCAAATGCACCGACGATTTCATATTCAGATCTCTGACTTGTGAAACCTTCAGGAAGTGCAGGGAACTTCTGATCTACGTTTCTACCAGATGCCAGGTTGAACGCATTGCTCAACTTAGCATAATACATGTCAAGGTCGGTCAGATCAAAACCATCGACAATATTGACACCATCAGCAAACTCAAAGCAAGAGAGTTTGTGGTGAGAGAATAAAGGTCTAGATCTATTACCTTCACCGAAGTCTGTGTTATCAGTATAAACTTGGCCGTTCTCATCACCATCGAAGAAGGTGAATGAGTTGAAGTAGCAACCACCAGTTACACGGAAAATTGTAGAACCATCTACATCTGTATCAGTGGGGTTAGGAACATACTTAGGACGAATCTTTGTCTTACGGAGATCTAGTCCGACAATGGAGGTACCGCGAGGGATGATAATACCACCATTGACACTATTAAACTTATAAAGGATGTTATCTTCAAGAGTTAAGTCAAAGACAGACTGAAGTGTCAGTGTCAGTGTATCTTGTGCTAGAGTTTCTGTTCCTGCAGGAGATACAGCCTTAGCAACTCCACCATCATCCTTAACTTTGAATCCAGGTCTATTATCAATTAAGTGTTCACCAGGGAAACACAGAATTGTAGTTCTGTTGATAAGGTCGTTCTCGTTACCTTTAACATACGAAAAACGTGCAGACTCAATCAGAGCACGTTGAATCGTTTTGAAAGGTCTTGCTAACGAGTTACCCTGATTTTCAATGCCATCAGTAGCATCAATATCGTTTGGGTTTACATACAGAACATTTCCTTCTGTATTCTTAATTAGATTCTCTAACTTACTGAGAGGCATTGCGCTAGGTCTCGTTCAATATCATCCTACAGTATTTAGACAATAGGAACGGAGAGACTTGAACTCTCACGGGCTATGCCCAACGGATTTTAAGTCCGGTGCGTCTACCACTTCCGCCACGCTCCCATCATTCCAGTGTCTTACGACACCAGCGGCAATAAAACAGTTAGTGACCATGTAAGCACCAAGAATAAAGGTGCGTATGCCAGCAATAATATTTGCCTCTCTATCATTTCGTCCATCTTTCTCACCTAGGGCCTTCGCCCACAATCTCCAAAAACTACGGATACTCCTTATAAACCCCATCACACTCTAGTACCATCTCTACCTCGTCATCTAAAGCCCAGGAATCCTCACTCTCAAGATATTCTACAAGTTTATCCCACAACTCCATGGGGAAGTCATCAACAAACATACCCCATGTTCCAGTATCTACTGGATCTGGTTCCCATGTACAAATTGCCACGGAGTTTCTATATTCATAATAAATGAAATCAAATATATTCGATTGGTCTTGTTCATTCTGGCAATAAATTTTTAGATTGCTCAGACATTTAGCCGTCATGACAATTAGTGGAAAGTTTGTACACAGACTTAAGTTCTAGATCATCATAATCCTCGACAGGGATCATAACACAGTTACCTGTGGGACTGGTGATAAGAAAACTCTCACCATCCCCACATCTGTCTACATAATCTTCAAAATTCTCTTGCAGTTCTTCAACTGTTATCGTCGTCATCGATCCAGGGTTGCAACTTCAGCAAAAACAATGCGGTCTTCGGGAACAAGTTTGCGAACAAACTCGATCACATTCATGAACTCATCAACGGTCTCACACTCGACAATGCGGTCACTACCGTCATCAGCAATCAGCATGATGGAACGGGTGCAAACATCCATGGCCACTTTTTCGAGAAGGCGGTCGTCCATTGGGGGTTCTCCCTTGTTTACATATGTATTATAGCACGAGCAGGGGGTCCTGTCAACCTCCTTAGGAAAAATAATCAATGTTCATTAAGATACGGAGACCCTCATCTGTGCAATTGGTTCCAGTGTGTCTCAAGTGTCCAGGAAACAATACTGCTCTGTTAGCAACTGACTGAACTTTCTGCTGACTCTCCTCAAACAATGTGTATCCGTTATTTGTATTCATATACAAGATACAAACATTGTGCTCTACATATTCACCATCGTTAGTAACATCTATATGATATTGATGTTCGTGAATAAATGGACCTTTAGGAGTTCCATTCATTTTCATTCTATAAAGACCACGGCCATCTACACCAGGAACATATCTAGTATAAACCTCATAGACATACTTGTAATAATCTGGAGATTTTACATCACCATCATAATAAAATAAGTGATAAAACTGGGGATCTTCATCTCCTTTGAATACACTGTAATTGTGAAAGAACCAAGGAAGGTCATTAGTCATCAAACACAGGTTATCAAAGTAGTCCTGTGGAAGAAAGTTATCAATTACTTGTACATCGTCCATAATGTAACATGATCAAGATAAGTATTATATCATGAAACCTTCATGATGTATGCAAGAGAATAGTATGGTGGTCTGTTTTCGTGGTAATTGTTGCTACCCTGACTACCTGTATTTGTGGTAGATTGGTTAACAGCATCGCCAGATCCAGAACCTGCCTGGTCTTGTCCACCAGAAGGAGCTTGAGTCCTTGTATATGTGTGAGTGTGAGATGGCATCTCAGCAATAGTCAACTGGTGAGCAACTGAACCACCAGTATCACCAGGAGCATATGAACCACTTAATACACCAGATGAAGCATTAAATGTTACATTTTCACCAGCATCAGATTCAGCACCAACTACAAATCTACTTCTTAAGTCGGGTGTTTGTAGATCATTTACGATTGAACCATCACATAAGGCCCAATTTTCTGGAATATTAGTGATAGATCCATACCACAAAATAATGCCACCAATGGGCATTTGAACTGGTATCAAAAGTTGTGGTATATTATCTTCGTAATATTTTTTATTTACATAATGATCATCTTGTTGTGGTTCTGGACCACTAACAGGAAAGACAAAACTTGTCTCACTACTAACAAGTTTAGGAGCACCTAAACCTTCTGGAGTGTCAATATTTGGATATTCTTCCTTAAATGATGACATCAGAATCCAACCCTACTAATGATACTTTTACCCACGTCCATTACCAGATCAGAAATCTTGGTCTTCTTAACAATATTTTGAGTGAAGGTTTCTCCCAGTGCTTGAATGATATTGCCTGCTTTACCCGTTGCTTGGATTTTGTTGCCATCAATATCAACTTTGGCTTTGCCTCTGAGATTCAAGTTTCTACCTGCTTTGAGAGTCAGATCTCTCTTTGCATCTAGAACAATATCTCTTCCCTTCAGTCTAACCATACCACCCTCACAGGTGATAGAGACATCACCATTGTTTGCAGTGATTTGAATATCAATCTGGCCAGGTTCATTATCTTCACCGGTTGTAATCTCCATCGTCTTATCGACAACGATTCTTACAGTTCCGTCTTGGGATAATGAATGAACGAAGACTTCACCATTATCGGTGATGGACATCGCCTTGTGAACTTCTGGACCATAACCACCAGGTTGAGGATTATTAATCTCCTCCCGATAATTAGGACCTCGGTTGACAACTATTCGTCTTTCTTGACTTTCAGACATTATACTCGTAATACCTCAAATGGTGTGCCAACACAGTCCTTAACGAAGAGAACTTCGCCAGTTTCATCTATAATTATATCACTAACTAGTGCCGCTAGATTAGCTCCGACACCATCTCCATCAATAATCAATGTGGGATTATCATTCACAGAGTTAAGTGAAATTGGTTTGACCGATATGATCTGTCCATCACGGATAGTCACATCGTATTCATTTCCTAGATTATCGGTTACAGTTGTATCATCACCGTATCCTTCGCCGCCATCAACGACCTGAACACCAGTGACACCCAGGATACCCTGATCTGGGCCTGGAGTGTATCCTTGACCACCAGAAACGATATAGACTGATTCTACACCACCAGAAGAATTAAGGGTAGCCCTTGCAATACCACCGTATCCATTTCTACACTGATCTTTGATCTTTACGATAGGTGGATAAACATATCCTTGTCCAGGATTCTGAACCTGAACTCCGATAATACCAGCAGTTGCCGATACATTTGCAGTGATGTTACCAAGTCCTGGTGTAGATTCAACCACATTACCAACAAATGCCTTTGCCAGTGCTCCAAATCCACCACCACCAATAAACTCGATCTGTGGTCTACCACATGGCAGATCTCCAGGATTACCACCATAGCATCCCTGATTCTCTCTGATATTGAGATTGGGATTACTTGTGATATTTCTAAAGATATTAGCACTAGATGTATTATCACCAAGCAGATCAACTTGACCGAGTGCGTTCATCACATTGTCAAACATGCTGGGTTTCTCTTCACCCTCAGATGCAGGAGTGCCGTTTGGTCTTCTCTCACCATCTTTATATTTTCCAGATTGATAAGAGGATTGACCTTCACCAGCTCCTTCACCAATAGTCCAAGTCTTGACTGCTGGACATCCTTCAGATTGTCCACAATCTAGGAATGAGATGATTGATGCGAATGTATTACCTGCTCCTTTCAAGAAACCAACCACAGTAAATGCAGGACCGAGAATCTTATTCAGTGATTCAATAGGACCAGCCAGTTCATCACTCAGTTTCTTGACAATATCACCAAGGAACTCACCAGCAAAAGATTCTACAACACACTGAGTTGCATCTAGAGCATTATCGATTAGGGACTCTAAGAGGTTCCTAGCAGCGTCTTTAAGACCGCTTACGATTTTATTGCCAGCACACTGCAATCCACTCTGGAACCCCTCTATGAGCGGAACCTGTGCCTTATTAGCGGCAATACCAGCAGCAGTTGCAGCAATAGCATTTCCACCAGTGGCAGTCATTGTAGTAGCAAACACTGTATCAAACAGTGCATTCATTCCATCTGCTAAAAGATTCTCTAGACCACCAAACAATGCACCAACGGCATTCTGCACAAAGTTACCACCAATATCTTGAATGAGTCCAAGTGCCTTGTTGACTTCTTTTTGTACGTTGGACAATCCACCATCAACTTTAGACAATGCTTTCATAAAGTTGCCAAGGGCATTTGTCATCTCATCGAGAGGATCTTCCTCACATGGATTCGCTAGAGTAACAGTCTTGCCATTGGCCTTGTTATCAATCTTTGTCTCAGATTGTGCCTGTGGTGGAGCATTGGCAGCAATCTTTGGTCCAGCCTGTACATTATTTTCTGCAGTCTGTGAAGGATCTGATGCTGTTGTAAGACTTGCACCTTGACTAACTTCAGTTGCCTTTGTTGCCACTCTATTATGAGCAGGCTCCATCTTGGTGCCTTTCAATCCAGAGTATGGTTCAAAAGGATTCTTATAGTTACCTGCCAATACTGTTTGTTCTTTGGTTCTACCAAAGACACCTGCAACACAAGGTTGCTGTGCAGAATCACCGTCTAGAAAGAATCCAAAGACTACATCACCAGGTCTAAGTGCATGACTCTGATATATCGTTCCGCCACCAGTTGTAGTCGCTAGAAGAACGGTAGCATAAGGTAATGAGTCATTAGGAAGATCTTGTTCCGAGAATGGGTGATAACCCATGATTCTCACACGGACTCTATTACCCCAGGTGTCTCTAATCTCACCAGGGGCTATCTGACCGATCCACCAACGGAATCCGTCTCTTCCTACGAAGTTACTTTGTAAACTACCAAATTCCTCTAATGACATTTAATCAGTCTTCGTAAATTCTACATTCATCAGCGTCAGGGTTTTCATCACAGTACATTTCAAAAGCAGTGGGATCGTGGTGATCCTCGGGGTGTGCTTCATGATACCTTTCAAGATGCTCTAGTTCGTCTTTTGTATGACGACGCATCTGAGGAGAAAGTTCTGCATTTTGAAGCAGTTCCTTATCCTTCTCGATATGTTGTTCGATGCTA
>MDTE01042462.1_pt1 | contig 14779 bp, 12 predicted proteins | sample 811231 | NCBI WGS metagenome assembly MDTE01 (sample SAMN05326651, study PRJNA326480) | marine metagenome | isolation source: seawater | place: Indian Ocean: Red Sea | collected 2010 | reverse complement strand
ACAATCGTAATAATCTGTTATTTTTTCTATAAATTCACCTCTGAATGAACCACCATCAATAAAAATATCATCCTCTGAAAGGCTATATCTTTTATACAACCACCTGTCACCTCTAATGAGAATCCAAAATAAATGATGCCTTGCTTCTTTATTTTTAAAGCATCTTATAAAAAATCTAACTTTGTAATAAATTTTTAAAAGATTCGGATATTTATTTTTTGAACTTTTTAAATTTTTAATAATTCCCATTTTTAAATAACCTTTACAAAATTATTTAATTTTCTTTACAGGATTGCCTGCATAAACACCAGATTCAGAAATGTCTTTTGTTACTACACTTCCACCACCTATAGTTACATCATCACAAATTAATACCGGTAAAATTGTAGAGTTTGACCCAATTAATACATTATTTCCAATAATTGTTTTCTCAAATGGAGGTTTAAAATTTACTTGATTATCTTTGAATTTATCGTTTGTAAACATTACACCATGACCAATAAAACAGTAGTCCCCAATAGTTACTTCAGAACATATAAATGAATGGCTTTGTATTCTTGTATTTGAACCAATCTTGACATTGTTTTGAATCTCAACAAAAGGACCAATAAATACATCATCCCCAATCTCACAGTCATAGATGTTTACAGGGTCAATGTATTTAAAATTTTTTCCCTGTTTTAAATTTTTTATTGCCAAAGATTTGTCCTTAAATAATTTCTTTTATTTTAATATAAATTGGGATTGTTTGAGCACATATAAGCCCTATAAACAAAAAATTGCTTTTTTAGTAACTATGTAGAAATGAAATTTAAAAATTAATGTTAAAATAAAAATTAATTAATCTGAACAAAACTACAGATAGGTTTATAAATTTTGAACTTAAAAATTAGTAAATGGATAATTTAAATTACCTTAGGCAAAAAAACTACTTGTTAAAATCTTTATTTTTTTTATTAATATTTTTGCTTATTTATAAGGGTTTTAAAAACCCAATAACATATGATGAGGCACAAACCTATATAGACTATGTTCAGCCAAAAGATATTTATAAATTTGCAATAGCCAACAATCATCCTCTTAATTCAATATTGATGATAGTTTCAACATATTTTGGAAGTTCTGTCATATATTTAAGAATTCCAAATATCCTTGTTGGGATTTTATTTTTAATTGTGTCTTATCTAATAAGTAAAAAATCTATCTACCCAGAAATTACATTTCTAACACTTACTTTTACACCTTATCTATTTGAGTTTTTTACACTTGCAAGAGGTTATGGTCTAGCTGCAGGACTAATATTTTTTGGAACAATTAATTATTTTTATCGAAAATGGAACAAATATTCTATATTAATTTCTTCCTTACTATTCTTTTTTGCAATTTACTCAATTTTTCCATCTTCAGTATATGTTTTTAGTTTTTTTGCAGTAGTCACCTACAACGAAGTTAAGAAGAAAAATTATATGATTTTCTTTTTTTCTAGTCTTATTGTTGGTTTTGCATCTTATCAAACTTTGAGATGGATGATGACTATTACAAAGTACGATCTTTATATTCCAGGCCCAAAAAATGTAGACATTAAATACCTAATTTCAAATTCGTTTGGATTTGGACCGTTGTTTAACCCTTACAATCCAATTATTGGGAGTGTTATATTTTACTTTTTTATATTTCTATGTTTATTTTTTTACTTCAAATATGAAAAAGCAGAAAATTTTAATCTTGAATTAATTTTTTTATTAACAGTTTCTTTGCTTTATATAATCCCAATCATTATGGGAACAAATATTCCAGTTTATAGAGTTCTACTACCTTTTTTCCCTCCCCTCCTCTTAATTATCTCTTCAAATATTGAGAGACTATTGGCAAGTATAAAAAGTCAAATGGCAAATCTTATATCAGTTGTGATTTCTTTAATTTTGATTGTTAATTTTTTTAGTAATTTTAAATTAGAAAATACATATGATTTCGCACCAAATAAACTTGAAAAAAAAGAGGCTACTGTTTATTTATATAATGAAGAGGATGGTAGTTGCTACTATCCAAAGATTGATAGCAATCCCCCTGTTGCACAATATTATAGAGACCAAGCTTTCAAAAATAATGAACCTTATTGTGATGAAAAAACGGGCAAAGTACTAAACATCACCAAATAATGTCAAAAAACATTTGTTAATACATAAATTTTGCTTATATGTAATACTTGAAGAATAACAAATTGTTTATTTATATAAAAAATAACATAACTTATAAAAAATTAAAATAATATGCAAATATTGGAACTCAATTTTTATTTTAAAGATAGGATTAAATTTAAGTGACAATCATTATATTTTTATTCTTTTATTTTTATTTACTTTTTGTTGGAAGAGGATCTCTAGTTTTATTGAGTAAATTAAATAAAAATAATAGGGAAGATATAAATATTTTTATAAATAATCAAAATGTATTCTTTCCAATTATTTCTTTATTCATATTGGGAAATACATTATCTATTTTAAATTTTTTCTTACCTATAAAATCAACTTCATATTTAATAATAATTATTTCGTTTTTACTCTTATTTTTTAATTTATTTAATCTTAAAAAATACAAATTCAATGTAAAAAATGTTATATATCATTTTATAATTCCAGTTTTTCTTTCTATAAGCACATATGGAACAGGATTTCATGGAGATGCTGCTGCATATCATTTAAATGCACAGCTTTGGCTTAGAGAAGAACCAATTGTCTTTGGGATATCTAATATCACATGGACTTACGGATATCAAAGTATTTTTGAATATATTTCTTCTCTCTTTTGGATTGAAAATAATTATGTTTTCTTGCATTTTATAAATGTTATTTTTATGATTTTATTTTTTACATTTTTAGCAAATAACCTATTTCAAAGAGAAAACAATTTTCTTTTCTTCTCTTCTCTTTTTATTCTTGGATTCGGAATTTTAGATAACCTTGGTGTTGATGGAGGCAAAAATGGATTTGTAGCTTTTCAATCTATTGGAAAATTTGATACGTCTTTTTCAATAATTTTTTTCATTACGAGTTTATTAATATTTGATAGTCTAAAAAGAAATAAATTTTCAAATACTGACTTTCATTTAATAATCCTGTTAAGTTTATTTGCTTTTCAACTAAAAGTCTTTGGGGTTTATTTGGCATTCCCATTAATTTATTATCTTTATTACTACTCAATAAGTTTTTCAAAACTTTTTAAAAAGACATATACATACTTAATATTATTTTTATTATGGCTTACAAAGTCTTTAATTAATACTGCTTGTCTAATATATCCTATAGGATTTACCTGTTTTAAAAATTTAGAATGGTACACAATAGGTTGGGTCGAACATTTAATTAAAGATGTACGAATATTCCATAAAAGTTATAACTTTGATGAAAGTTTTATTTCGTGGTTTTTGGAATGGAATAGTTTCGGTGAAAACAATACAACATTTATCAACTTCTTTGGATCTTTAATTGTTTTACTTATTTTTTCTATTATTTTTTCTAAACGTAAAAATATCTTTAATAAAATTAATTTAATTTTTTACACTTATGTTTTGTTTTTAGTTTTAATTTGGCTTTATTCGTCTCCTGAAATTAGATTTGGGATTGGTATTTTCTTACTTACAATTACAATAATTTCATCTTCTATAGAAGAGTTTCGTAATAAATTTATTATGAAGTTAATTAATAAAACTACCCTAGCTTTATTAGTAATTTCATCGAGCTTCCTTGTTGTTAGATTGGATTCTTATAGGCAATTTATTGAAAACCCAACAATTTTTTATTCAATAAACACACCAACTATTGAATACATCAAAAACACTAAATCTTGGAATGTAGTTCCAAAAAATAATATTTATGAATGTTGGGTAAATATTGACTGTGTACCAGCTCAATGGACCACATATAAATCAAAAATTGGAAACAACATATTAATTACTAGTAGTTTTGATTCTTATCCGTAGAATTAAAGTCTTTAAATTTTTTTGGATTAACTAAAGCAAATATATAAGGAAAAAATAATGCTGGGTAATCTAATATAGGTTTAATTTTTGTATATTTCTTATTATTATTTTTATTTGGATAATCCATAGTTATAGGAATTTCTATAGACTTCACATCTTTATCAAGTAATACGTTTGAATAAAAATATGGTTCAAAAGCATATTTTTTTAACCAATCTGCATAAATATCGTAACTTGCTGAGTTAATTAGTGAAAGTTTGAATGATCGAAATCCACAAGTTGCATCTGTCATCCTTGTTCTGTAGAGAAATGAAAATAATTTACTAGTTAATGGTATGACAATCTTTCTGAATAAAGGCATATTTTTGGTGTTACCAAAGTCCAAATACCTACTTCCTTGGACAAAATCATAATTTTCATGAATTATAGGATTTAAAATTTTATTAATATACTTTGGTCTCATTTTTGAATTTCCAGCAATTAAACAAAGCACTTTGTAGTCTCTACTATTTGCATATTTTATTGCCTCCATAATTACATTGCCTATTCCTTCGTTGATTTCTAAATTTTTATATTGTAGGCCACTTTCTTTTATTAATTTTTCACTATCATCTGTTGAGCCACTATTAATAAATAAAAAATCTCCCAAAAATTCTGTATTTGTTATCTCTTTTATCAGATTTTCTAAATGATGAGATTCATTGAATACTGGACAAACTGTTAATATTTCATTTGGTTGGTAGTTCATTGTTTTAATGTTTTATATATATTTTACAATTTGTAATTTTTGAATTTGTAAATTTACTATAAATATATCTTATAAAAAAAGTATCAACTTGAATAAATAAATATACGAACAATATTTAAGCAATACATGATTATCAAACTAATATCAATCTTAATGAAGAATTTAGTTCTAGTAGGTCATGGTTATTGGGGACAAAACTTAGAAAGAGTTATAAGAAATAACAAAAAAATATATAATTTAATTGGTGTAGTTGATCATAAATACAGTAACAATGATGTTGATAATATGTTCTACTTCAACAACTTTAAGGATTTAATAAACAGCAAACATAAAATTGATTGTGCTGTTATTTCTACTCCTGCTACTGAACATTATCATTTAACAAGGATGGCTTTAGAAAATAATATAAACTGTCTAGTAGAAAAGCCTTTCGTATTGAAATCAAGCCAAGCAAATGAACTATTTTCGTTAGCTAAACAAAAAAAGTTAACATTAATGATTGATAACACATTCCTATATGACAATTCAATAATTGAACTAGTAAAACAAGTTAAATCAGAAAAGATAGGAAAAATATTACACATTAATTTTGAAAGAACAAACCTTGGACCTCTTAGAGAAGATGTAAGCGCTTTATGGGATTTAACCTCTCATGATATATCTATATTGTTAGCGTTAAATAACGTTTTACCAAAGGATATAAATGTTACTGGAGCAAATTTTACAAGTAAAAAGGTTGCAGATGTAGTAATTACTACATTCTTTCAAAAAAATATTTTTGTCTCCTCAATAGCTAGTTGGTTACACCCAGAAAAAACAAGAGTAATAAAAATAGTGGGTGAAAAAGGGATGATTCTTTGGAATGGTATGGACCTTAATCAAGAGTTACGTATATATTCTGATAAAAAATACAAAAAATCTAAAAAGTTCAATGATGTTTATATAAATTTAACAAATACAAAAAACTCAGGATACAAAGTTCCTTATGTTGAAAAATCTGAACCGTTAGATATGGTTTTTAAAGATTTTTATAAAAGACTTTCCAAAAAAACATCAAATAATCTAAACCAAGAAAATCTTGTAAAAAATCAAATTTTGATACTTGAGCTTCTTGATAAAAAATTACGTTTAAATTGAATAATATTAACGTTCCATTTAATGATCTTGCAAGGATACACAATCCTCTTATAAAAAAAATAGATTCAAAAATTCAAAAAATGGTCAAGGAAAGTAGTTTCATACTTGGAAAATATGTTGAGGAGTTTGAAAATAATTACTCAAACTTCACAAATAGTAAATATACCATCGGATGTGCAAATGGGACTGATGCAATTGAGATAGTCTTAAGAGCACTGGAAATTAAACAAAACGATGAGGTGATAATTCCGTCAAATACATTTATAGCAACCGCACTAGCTGTTTCAAATAGTGGAGCTATTCCAGTATTTGCAGATAATGACAAAAATTATTTACTTGATATTGAAAAGGTGGAAAGCTTAATTACTAAAAATACGAAAGCAATTATAGGAGTAAACCTTTATGGGCAAATGGGTTTCAATAAACAATTAAGTGAAATTTCAAAAAAATATAATCTTTACTTTATTGAGGATTCAGCACAAGCACATGGTGCTCTTCAAAATGGTAAATCTCCGGGATATTTTTCAATTGCTTCTACATATAGTTTTTATCCGGGAAAAAATCTGGGAGCTTGGGGTGATGGTGGATGTGTAACAACTAATAACAAAAAACTTGCAGATCAATTACTATATTTAAGAAATTGGGGAAGTAAGAAAAAATATTTTCATAATAAACAAGGATTTAATTCTCGACTTGACCCAATTCAAGCAATAATTCTAAATGAAAAATTAAATCAACTAAATAAATGGAACAGTTATAGAAATGAAGTAGCTGATTATTATCTTGAACACTTAGATGATAGTCTTATACTTCCATATCCACTGAAGTATAACTATCATGTTTGGCATTTATTCGTAATAAGAATTAAGAACAGAAATAAAGTTATGAAATTAGGTAATGAAAATGGAATTGAATTTGGTATTCATTATCCTAAACCAATACATAGACAAAAAGCTTATAGAAAAAGCAAGCAGTATTTGAACAATATAGGTAATGTTGATAAATACTCATCTCAATTACTATCACTACCAATATATCCATATATGAAAAAAAAAGAATATCAACAAGTTACTGATTTTTTAAACAATGTCAAAAATAAATAACTTAATCTTTTTATCTATTCTATTCAGTTTCGTTTTTGGAAAGAGATATGCTTTATTAAGTCTTCCATCAGTACCAGGCTACATTATTGATTTTGTTATTATTTTTTGCTTATTAATGACAGTGTTAAAAAATTATACGACAATATTTAGTTTTAAAAATTTTAAATTTTTAATTCTTGTTTTGTATTCCATAATTTTCTTTATTTTTTACTTTTTAAACTCAGATTCAAGTGTAATTAATGAAATTGGTCAAGATTCAGTACTATTAATATACCCCTTAATCTTATATTTAATAGCGTATAACAATAATATTAAATTTGATAAAGTAGGACCTATATCAAAATGGCTTCTTTTTAGCTACTCTATTTTACTTATAACCGATTTCATTATTGAAAGATCAATAATAATTACAAGATTTTTAGGATTAAATTTTGAACTTATTGAGCCTCCCTGGTTCAATCTTGTTAGATTGAAACCAACAGAAAGTATATTTTTTCTCTGCTCTCTAATTTTTTTTGATATAAAAGATAATTCGGAAAAATTCTCTTTTGTATATATTTTCCCAGGAATATATTTTGGGCTTACTGTGCCAGACAGTAGGACAATATTATTTTCATCAATTTTATTTTTTATAATTAATTACTTAGAAAATAGAAATACTTTTGTCCTAAAAAGTATTGTATTTATATTTGTTGGAATATTTATTTCTGCTAGTTCTGTTACAATTACATCAGATCAGAAGTTACTAGAAAAGCAAATAGACCGCGAAAATTCTGATGTTGGTATGGGAAGAGTTAGAAATATATCTATAGATTGCTTATTTGAAAATCTAACTTTACAAAGAAATAAACAGGATTGTGAAATAAGCAAATGGGACATAAATAAGAGTTACAGCATTGATAATATAGGACTTCTGTTTGAATCAGAAAATCAAGGATTTAAGATTGAAAATTCAGACATAATTAGAAAGAAACTAGAAGAATTAAATGATCTTTATGTTGGACTTACCGATATTCCGTTGAAGAAATTGGTGGAGGGTTGTCTTAGTAATTCTTCTGACCTAGTTACAAAAATTGATTGTGAAGAGTTTATTTATTTATTTAATGAGCTTGTACAACTTAGAAATAATGCTTATGACGAACTTTGTGGAGACAACATAGATTGGAGAATTAATCTTTGGAAAAAATCAATAGTTAATGATAATACAAATATTACTAATTTATTACTTGGAAATGGTATTGGATATTCAATTCCTCAAAAACTAGTTTCTGATAATCAGTTACCAATTGAATGTTACTCTGAATCGATTTCTTCTTCTCGCCCCTTAAGAAGTTCTCACAACACATTGTTAACATTTTTCTATAGGTTTGGATTGATAAACTTTTTAATATTAATTTCTTTTATTTCATTTGGATTATTTAGATTATTTAGAAATAGAGATTCATCAATTATTATCTTGGGCCTTGCAATTAGTTTTCTGGACCCGATATTAGATAACCCTTTATGTTTGTTTGTATTTTGTATTTTATTTTTTGGTTTGTTAAACAAAAATAATTATAAAAACTCAAACTAAATTTCTTTATTAACAGATAGTATCATCATCATATGAAAATAATTAATAGAAATACAATTGTTTACTTTCTATTTTTAGTATTTCTTATTTTTATAAAAATTGATTATCGGTTTATTAATGAAATGAAATGCTGTGGTGATGATTTTGATTATTATTCACATGCTTACACTATTGCAATAGACTTTGACTTTGATTACAGTAATCAACTCATTGATGGTCATTCAGAAACATATAACTATGAGGGGAAAATAGCACCTCTTGGTTTTGTTGGATCTGGTTTATTTGCATCACCATTTTTATTTATTGGAAATATACTTGATACATTTTCTTCAAATTACATGGTAGAAAATAAATTATTAATTTATTCTTTATCATCCATCTTCTACTTATTTTTAACGGTAATTTTATTATTTAATACTTTAAAGATGCTAAATAAAGATCCTAATATCTTATTTATTTCACTTGTGCTTTTCGGTTCTGGTCTTGGATATTATTCATTTGAAAGATATAGTATGACCCATGTTTACGAAGTATTTTCAATTTCATTGATTATTTTTATAACCACAAAAATTTATAAAGACAGCTTTAACAATCATAAAATATTTATTTCACTTCTTCCGTTAGCATTAGCTTTATCTTTCTTAACTAGATTTACTAATTTCTATATATTTCTCATTCCCCTAATTATTAAAAAATTATTTTTTAAAAATAAAAAACTAGATTTAATAAAAGATAAATTCTTTGTTGTTTCATCATTATTTTCTAGCTTTATTTTTGTTCAAATAGTAAATGGAATCTATGGTCAGTTTACTTTAAATCCATCAACACTATATATGGACGTTAGTAAATTTTTCAATTATTTAGATGAAATATCGAATTTTAGAAGCTTTTTTGTATACAATTTTGATATATTTAGAACTTTTGTATTTTCTCAAGAATTTGGAATTCTTTGGTTTAATCCAATTGTTTTGTCAGGTTTCATCATTGGTGTTTTATTACTTTTTAAAAAAAGAAGTTTTCTTTTGGGTATATTAATTATGATATGTTACCTCCAAAATTTTGCGATTATCGGAATGTGGAAATCTACAGCTTCATCATATGGTTTTAGATACTTACTTTCTTTGGTTGCTATTTCGATTATCTTACTTCATTCAATTGAGAACAAAAAATTATTTAAGTTTATGAAGTTTTATGTTCTCATTTTTTCTATATTTGGGACTCTTGCAATACTTTTTTTTGAATCAAACTCTTCAACAGAGCTATCAACTATTTATGTTGTTAATTCATTTGGAAATGAGGTACCTTTTTCAAATCCAAAATATTTATCTGAAGTTCTAATGTCGTTTTATAATATAGATTCTTATATAAAAATAATTGGCTCTAGTTTTTTGATGATAATAATTTTGAAAGTTTTTAGTATATTCATTGAATTAGATTTATTTTTTACATTTATAAATAAAAATTTATCATTCAATATTTCTAGTGAAATCCAAAGTAATTTTCAATTTATAGAATCAACTCCAATGTATCAATTATTAATATTTATAATTTTCTTGTTGATTATTTCATCAAGAATAGTGAAAAAACATGCCCTTTAGACAATCTTTAAATTTTTTGATTTAAAAAGCCTTGAGTCATGATTTGTTGGCCAAGAATAATAACTTCCTGTACTTATAATTTTGTCAGATATAATTATGTTATTATTCAAATCTTGAATTAACTGATTACAAAGATCAAGTGAAATATCAAATGCTATCTTATAATTATCAAAAAGAGAATTCTCTTTATCTATAGGAAATTCTTTTTGATAAGCTATCTGCCCCCTGTCAATATGTTCATCAATCCAATGAAGAGTTACCCCACTTTTTGTTTCTTCGTGTAGCATCTGCCAATAAATTGGATAAATTCCACCGTATAAAGGCAATAAACTAGTGTGTCTATTTATTATTTTTGCATTTATTGATAGTAATGTATTTTTACTATATATCTGATTTCCAGAATTAATAACATAATCAATATTTTCAGTATTGATGAAATTGATAAATTCTGGAGAATTTACAGATTTAATTGTCATCATTGGAACATTATGTTTTTTTGAAATATCATCAAATGTTATTAATTTATTGAATTTATTTTTGAAAACAAACTTTAGTAAATAAAAGATCCTAAGTTTCAATACGTAAAAAAGTCCTTCGAAACCAAGTATCAAAAAATATTTGTAATAGTGATTTAGGGTTGTCTGATTTTTACTTTTGAAATCTAGTTTAATTAAATAATTTATAGAATCCTTATTTTGTTCAATTAAATTATCGATAAATTCATTTTTATACAATAAATTTGAGGTCATTACTAATGCAAACTTCTTCATTTTATTTTTTTAAAATTTTGATTATAACTTTTGCCAATGATGAAATAAGATCTAATAGATAGCTAAAAAACAATTGAGATATAGATGAAGACCATCTCTCTGGATGAAAAACTAAAACAAAGGATTGGTTTTTATTTTTTAAAATATAATTTTTTAAATCAACTGTTGATTTGATCTCATATTCTGGGATCTTTGAACCAAAAGCTTTATCTCTTACGTTTGCAAATGTTGAACCCCATGTTCTTCCTGTATCAGTAAAATAGTAAATATTTTCAAAATTAATACTCAAATATCCTTCACCTATTAAATCTAGTTCTTCAAAGTCTAAATTCTTACACATGTCTCTATTGTCATAGCTTGAAAGTGGGCTTCCATGCATCGTTATAGTATTAATGTTTGTTAGCTCTCTCATTGATTTTAAATTTTCTTTGAATTTTTTTATAGCTTGCTTCATGTCTCCATTCGAATCAGAAAGATCTTCATAGTGATAACCTATTTCATGATTTAAAGAAACTATATCCTTTACAATTTTTTTATTAAAACTTGTTTTTTTAATTCTAAAATTAAATGTTCCTTTAATTCCATATTGATTATAAATTCTTGCAAAATTCAAAGAGTTCTTTGGCTTTCTATCAACATCATTTCTAATTAAAACACCTTTAGCTGGATTAAGCTGAATCCAGTCTTGCAATGTGTAAGTATTTATATCATTTTTTTGAAAGAATTTAAGTAATTCTTCCAGTCTAAATGTTGTAAAGTCAAAGTTTTTTAGCATTTTTATACCTGACTAAAGCTTAGTATCCTATCTATTGTTGAATCGTAATCAATGTTAATCAAGTCTAGATATTCCTCTATTTTTTCAAACCTAGGTTCGTTTTCCGCTTTAACAATATTCAATGCGGTTTTTCTGTCAATGATGTTCGACAAAACTTGATTATTTCTAAATGTATCGTGCTCAGAAAAGTCTACAAACGATTTATATATAAAGTTATAAAAAGGTGCCGATCCATCTCCAATTCTCCAAGATGAAGGGATTGTTGGATCTGTTTCCCAACCATATTCGTTAATCAAAATATTGTTTATGTTATCTTCATCCCAAACTTCGTAATCATACATTTGCAAAAAGTCTTTTTGCTCAAAATAGGAATTTTTAAATCCAAATAAGGCATCAATAATTGATTTATTCCAATATTTATTATTTGATAAAACTTGTTTCAGATAAAACAAGGATAAGTTTATCTTTGGTTTTAAATTTTTAATATCCAGAATGTTTTCTAAATTATGTTCCGTACCAAATGAGTTCACTACTCCAGCAAAACCTGTTTTAAAGGAAGTAAATTCGTATGGAGATGCTCCATATGCAATTAAATTTATATCATATTTCAAAGCTGTATCATTTAGGATTTGAAAATATTTTTTATCTCCAGCCATAAACAAAGGAACCATCCCCAAATGAGGCTTATCTAACCAAGCATTTACATATTCATTTATGTATTTTCTATTTAAAGGGATATCAGCAGCAACAATTATATGTTCAATACCTAATTTTCCACATATTCTGGCTTGGTTTCGTCTGGCTAAATCTGTAACCATTCCCCAATCATAAGTAACTGCAACTGGATTCATATTATATTTCTCTTTTAAGAGGTGTAACATAAAGCTTGAGTCTCTACCCCCTGAAAAACCAACTAATATGTCGTGTTTTCTATTAGAGGACCTATGCTCATCTAACTTATTGTGTAGGTCATTTATATTTTTTAACTGAAAAGGTTCAAAACTTTTTGAAAAATTTGAAACACCTTCTTCATCAAACCTGATTCCAGGCATATTCTCGTTTAAAATACCTAAATTACAAATCTGTAAACCTCTATCATTCCAAAAAGATTTATTATTTAAATTAATTTCTTTTAATAGCGGTAAAACAGGTTTTATATTTACAACCGATTGGGAAACTTCTGATACTTCATAATTTTTATTTTGAAGATCAAAAAATATTGAACTTCCAGAATTTAATTTTTTAATTTCCCCATCAGGGAAATATTTTTTGACTTCTTCTAAAAAGATCGATTCAGATGAAAAAACTAATTCAAATGTTTCATCAAAAAAGATATAATATAGATTCCCACAATTTGAAGCGAAGTCTAACGAGCGACTATTAAATGTTACAATTGTAGCCTCCCCTTCTATGTCTGAAAATAGATCTTTCATTGCTTTTTTATTATCAGATGTTTTAAGTAAGAATTTATATCTTTTGAGTAAATATTCGGAATCTAAATCTGAAGTTTTTGTAATGTTGTTCTTTTTATACAAATCATTAAAATTACAAATTATTCCATTGTGTAAAAGTATCTGACCATCATCTTCAATTGGTTGATTATTCTTAGAGTCATTTCTTTCACCATTTGTTTGTAACCTCGAGTGACCAACTAAAATTTTTTGTCCTTTGAGGTTATGGAAATTATTTATAGTATTTTTAAAATTTTTATCCTTATAAGCAACTGATGATTTCTGAATGTATTTTTTTATTATTTGTTGGTTTTCATGCAGAAGTGCTACTCCACATGCTTCTTTTCCTCTATTTTCAGATTGTTTCCAAAGATATTCAAATATTAATTCTTCATTGCTCTCATTAATATTTTTATCGTTTGAAATAAACCCATAAATTCCGCACATTTTATCTTCCAAAAGCTATATTCATTAGTAACATTAATCAATAACAATCAATAACTAATGATAAACGAAAAAAGTATATCTGTAATTATTCCAGCTTACAACGAAGAGCTTCTGATAGAGAAAACAATAAATACAATGCCTGATGAAGCAGATATATTGATTATTGTTAATGATGCATCAAAAGATAACACCAAAAAAGTAGTTGAAAATCTACAAAAAACAAACGAGAAGATACTACTGATCAATCATGATAAAAATGAGGGAGTAGGTTCAGCATTAATAACAGGATACAAAAAATCTCTGGAATTAAATTACGATATTTCTGTTGTCATGCCAGGAGATGCTCAAGCGTTACCAAAAGATTTTTTAAATATTGTAAATCCAGTTGCTAATGATTTAGTTGATTACTCTAAAGGAAATAGGCTAAAGCATAAGGATGTTAAAAAAATAATGCCTAGATATCGACTTATTGGAAATACTCTCTTAACATTATTTACAAAGTTTGCATCTGGATATTTTCATATTATGGATCCTCAAATGGGCTATACAGCATTAAAAAACAATATGTTAAAAAAAATTGAAATTGATAATTTAATAAGAAGATATGGCTATCCAGGACACCTTCTACATATGTTAAATATTGAAGATGCAAGAGTTTGTGATGTAGATATAACACCTCATTATGGCGAAGAGAAAAGCGGTTTAAGATTGTGGAATATATTACCAAAACTATTTTTTCTTTTAATTTACTTGTTCTTTAGAAGAGTATTCAAAAAATTTATAACTAGAAATTTAAGCCCTGCGGGAATTTCATATCTTTTATCATTTATAATCTTGCTTGTAGTCGAACCTATTTTGCTTTTAAGATTACAAAATTTATATGAAATAAATCAGACTGTACCCGAGTTAACGTTAATGCTAGTTCTTAATTTCTTAATTATTTTTTTAGTTCTGTTTTTATTTGGACTTATGTTTGATGTTCAAGAAAATAAAGATATTTCGATTAAAAAAATAATTAATGAATGATGAAAATCAACCTTAAACATTCATATTTTATAAATAAATTACTTTTCGATAAATTTTTTTATTTGGTTTAAAGAATAATCACAACCACTATTTTTTTTGTAATACTTCTCCCATTGTACAATTTCTTCAACAGTTTCTTCGACTGAGTATTTTGGCATCCAATTTAAGTTTT
>MDTE01171500.1_pt1 | contig 14780 bp, 11 predicted proteins | sample 811231 | NCBI WGS metagenome assembly MDTE01 (sample SAMN05326651, study PRJNA326480) | marine metagenome | isolation source: seawater | place: Indian Ocean: Red Sea | collected 2010 | reverse complement strand
GCCAGCTTGGAAACGCCCGCCAGCAGAGCCTGTCTGGCAGCATCATCAAAAACCATTTGTTTTGCCACGGGTCACTCCTGTTTGAATCAGCCGATGCCTCAATCGAATACCGCTGCTTCGCAACGGTCAGCGCAGTGAATACCAGCAAACGCATCGATTCCTGCGAAAATGACAGTCTTCCATTACAGATCGCTCCTATAAAGCAACCTGTGTGCCACACGCCCAAAATCTTGAAAGAATAGGGTTTTCCCCTGTATTCTCAGCAGATCCTGCATGCGTCAGGGAAGTTCCCTGTGACACGAGGAACGAGCTTCCAGGCCAGCCCTGCCAATTTGGCAGAAAACATCCCAAGGCGAGGAACATGGCCTGGCCTGCCCGTCTGACGCCCCACGCTGGCCGCGACCAGCCGCGCGTCCAGCCAGTCAGGAGAACTCCCGCGCACCGCGGAGACTCTACACCATTGGTGCCCTGCCACCAGAAATCATTTCCGTGGCTGGAACCATAGCCCGTACGCCGTCTCCCCGAGAATCGCGCGGCGCGCCTCAGCCTCCAACTCCAAACTCTCGGAAAAAATACGCAGATGATCAGCGTAGGAAATCTGCGGGCACCACAATTCACAAGGAAAATCGCTGCCCCAGACACAGCGATCCGGGCCAAACGCCCCGATCACCTGCAAACATGCAGCGTGCAGTGCGCGACAGGGGTAGGGAGCTTTCGTTCCAGTCGGCAGAAAAGTCAACTTTGCATGCGCGCGAGGCAGCTTCGCCAAGGCCACGATATCCGTGAGTGTCGGCTCTAGCGTCGGCCCCACCTGGAGGTTCAAGCAATGGTCAATCACAATCCGCAGTTGCGGGTGCCGCGCGGCCAACGCTTCGATCTGCGTGCGATACTGACGGCCTGCCAGGACATTGATCACGATCCCTAGCGATTCCGCCATTTTCCATAAGCGCGCGACGCCCGGATCATCCAGGCGGCCACTTTTGGCGGGAATGCTCCGCATCCCGCGAACATTGTTCATCAGCACATGCTGTTTCAATTTCTCAGGGCTCTTCGGATCATCCGGATCAAGCGTGACAACACCCACCATGTAATCCGGATTTAGTCGCGAAGAGTCCGAAGTAAAACGGTTGTCCCAGCGATAGTAGGTACTGGTCTGGATCGCGGTGACATACCTGACACCAGCAGCTTTCATCTCTGCCCTCAAGTGCCGCAAGGTGCCTTTGCCTGGGGGCGGGCGATAGGGTTTTTCAATCGTGGGATACCGTTTCTCATCCGTCCCGTAAATGTGCGCATGGCAGTCGATAATCATCGGCTCCGCGGCAGCCTGCGACGCGGTCCCCGATTTGCGTGGCAACGATGCGATTGCCATGCCTGCCGAAACACCATGGAGAAACCGTCTCCTGGGAAGGAATACTGTCATCGTCTGCCTCATCTTAAAAACAGGAAACACGACACAATCTGGGAGCCAGCGCGGCGCAGCATCTGGCAGCAGTCCGAATGATACCTGATCTGCATGCCCGAGGGGCGTCCGGTGAAACGAGATTCTCGGAAGTCAGGCAGCCTTTCGGCGGCGTTGTTTGCGCCGTCGACGGCGTTCCGACTTCGACAGGCGTTGCCTGGGTGGTGAAGATTCCCCAGCAAGTTCGTCAATCAAATCGGCCGTGGTGTCATCCTCTTCACCCGCTGCATCGACAGCCAGCGCATCCTCAGCCTCCTCGATTTGCGGTGACGCATCAGCCGCGGAGTCCTCCACTGCCACCGTGCTGGCTTGCTCGTCCGCAGATGACGGAAAGGCAAGCACGTCAGGGAGGGCGGCTGGTGCACTGGACTCAACATCCTGCTCGACAGTCTCGCTGCTCGGCTCTTCACGACGTGGCCGTTTCCCCATCCCCTGTGCATCGAGATAAACGTGGCGACTGTAACAAGCAAGTGACATCAGCAACCCAAAATGACCACTCAACACGCTCGCGGATGCCATCACAACCTGATCGAACTCCTGAGGTGCGGAAACAAGGCCGAGCAGCATCAGCGCCGCCCAGGCGTATCCGGTCATCGCAATCCCAAACGCGATCGTCGCCAGCGCCGAATATCGCAATTCCAGTACCGAACGAAATGTGCATGCAGCAATCACGGCCGACGCTACCAGCAGCCACCAGATGGTACCATCCCCATAAACCGCAATTCCCGTCAGCACGCGCATCGCCGGAGGCAGCAGTTGATGCAATCCGGTTGTCGCGTCCAGGCTACCGACAACCAGCACGGCCGCCACCCATAACCAGCGACGGTAATAGCCACGATAGTCGTCGTGACGATGTCTGCGCAACAGGTAGACCTGAACTGCCAGGAATGCTGTCAGCATCAAAAACCCAGAACCAACCCAGCTCGCCAGGCTACCGGTAGCTCCCGGGTCGAATGGCCTTAATTGATCGGGCGAGTAAATTCCTGGCTGTTGCCCTAGCCTGATAAAGAGAAACTCCACCGCAACGATCAGTACGACGCCCCCAAACAGGAGACAAACCAGTGTCGCTACTCGCCAAGGAATCAAGTCACAAAGACGCGGTTGCCGTTCCGCTAGTGCATCATCGGTATAATTACCGAATTCAGTCCGTGGAGTCATCTTCCGCGGGGAACTGGGCTGCGGCGACTGGCCACCGGCGAGCGAGGGACTGTGATCCCCCTCCTCAATGAGGAGCCGCCGGCGCCGTTCACCACGTTGTCGACGGGTACCCTGCATCCCTGCCAACTCCTGCCAACGTGCTTGCTAGCGGACTCGGGTTGCTTCCGGGCCGCCGGCCTGCCATGTGCCGCGCCGGCCTCCCGGCTACATCACGCGTCCTGTCTAGCGCGGCCCGCGTCTATAGTTTTCGGCTCTTGGCAGACAACGGCTGAAATCTGGCCTGAGGTAAATCGGCACAGCGCGCCAAGAAACGCGCCGTCGCCCGCCAACCTGGCGAAGCTGCGCAAGTGAGGTCGTCCAAATAGACGCCGACTCGCCTGCGCTGCCTCGCCTTCCGGTCACTTGGCAAACTGGTTACTGAGGACACCAATCTTCTCGATTTCGACCTCGGCGACATCACCCGGCTGCAAAAATACCGGCGGCTTCCGTGCGGCACCAACGCCAGGAGGCGTCCCCGTAAAGATGATGTCTCCCGGGTGCAAAGTGCAGACATTGGATAGATACGCGATCAAATGATCGACGGGAAAAATGAGCTGCTGCGTATTGGAATCCTGCATTGTCTCACCATTGAGACGGAGCTTGATGTCAAGGCAGCCGGGATCGGGAATCTCATCGGCCGTTACCAGTTCAGGACCAAATGGAGCAAAGTGATCAAACGTCTTCCCCAGCAACCATTGGCCTCCGGGTTTTCCCAACTGCCAGTCGCGTGCAGAGACGTCGTGGCCACAAGCATACCCGCCGACATATTCCAAAGCCTGGTCCTGAGGAATCTCGCGTCCAGACTGACCGACTACCACCACCAACTCGGCTTCATAATCGACCTCAGAACTGAGACCGGGCAATGAAACAACATCGTTGTGGGCCGCCACAGCCGTGCTAAATTTACTGAACACCACCGGCTCGGTAGGAGGATCAACACCAGATTCCGCTGCGTGATCTGCGTAATTCAAACCGATGCAGAAGATCTTTCCCGGTTGAGGAACTGGGGCCAAGACACGCACGCTCCCCGCCGGCACTCCATTACCCGCCGCAGTAGCTGCGACTGCCCGCTCTCGTCCCGCAGCCCCCATGGCCAGCAACTCCGCCATTGACGATGGCAATTCAGCATCGGCTTGCTGCAAATCGACGTAATCTCCGTCTCGCACCCCGGCCACGCGAGGCCCTGTTTCGCTTTGATATGTTACTAAACGCATGCTGATTCCCTCATAAGTTTGTCTCCGCGCCGCACACTAATATTGCGCAAGGCAGGCAATCACGAGCCTATCGAAGCGGACGGCGCACATCAACTTCCGCCGAGTTTAACGCCGAGGTACCGTGCCGACCAGCAGCCCACACTGGCATTCAGAAATCTGCCCGTCAGGAAATCAAACGTCAAGAAATAAAACGCTGTAACACATCAAGGGTCTTCCGCGCCATCGTTTCTGCGTTCAATTCTGTCCAGACGTGCCGTCTCCCCTGCTCCGCCAATTCACGGCAAAGCTGTCGATTACCAAGTAACTCCGCCAGCGTTTCAGCCAATCGTCCTGGCTGCTCGGGCGGTACCAGTCGACCACCTCCGGTCTGTCCCAGTAACTCAGGAAAGGCACCGTGGTCAGGCACAACAACCGGGACGCCAGCGGCCAATGCTTCCAAAACAAACAGCCCCTTCGGTTCCCGGTACGTAGTCGGTACCGACAGAAGGTCCAGCGACTGCAGAAATTCGATCTTCTCGCGCCGATCAATTTCACCCACGTATTCAAAAACATCGCCGGCCCCCGCGGCACGCAGTCTGGCGAACTGCGTTTCCGCGTACTTCTGCTGGCCAGGTCCTAGCCAACCCGCAATGCGCAGGCGTGCATCTTCCATACCTGGCCGCTGTCGCAATTCCAGAAAAGCGTCAACCAGCACATGCAAGCCCTTCTCTTCCGCAATGCGTGCCAAATATCCCACGGTAGGCGACGTCGCTGCGGAGCGTTCCGCTGTCGTTTCGGCGGCCAACTGAAAATCGTGAGTATCTACCCCCAGCGGGATCTTGTGGAACCGATCACGCGCAATGCCAAGATACTCGGACATGACGCCTGCGTAATAATCGCTATGCACCAGAAAACCGTCGATGTGATCCACCAATCCTCGGATCAACGTCTGGGCGCGCCCGCGATACGGCTCCACGAGGTTGTCCAGAAAAATATCATCGCCCTGTAGCGTCACAACAACAGGCACATTCAACGCCTGCTTGAGGCTGGGAACACAACCAGCTATGAGAATATTGCTGAAGTTGAGCAAGTCAGGCTTCTGCTGGCCTTGCATCCACCGACACAGCCTGAGAACTTCCTTGCGCTGTCGCCCCCGACTGCCCTGCAACATGGAAACCGCCAAAGCCCCTAGTTGGCGTGGGCTGGTCTCCATCGCGCGTGAAGTAATCCACCGTATCAATCCAGGGCGATCTAGCCACCGATCCAGTATGCCCGGCAAATAGCGAAACAGGAACAATTTCTGCTGCAGGTAGACATTCAGACCTCCAAAAAAAACACGATCAATGGTCGCGTCTTCTTCATCAGTCCGAATCGGCGTGTAGGTGGGAATCAGCTGAACATCCACACCCAATCGGTGCAGCGCCCGCGCCAAAGTGTTGTCATGAAGGCAACTACCGCAGTACATCCCTCCGGCACCTGCCGTCAGGTAGTTAATCTTCAATACGGATTCCGTTGTCTGTGTCGGATCGGACATGCAAAGGCCCATGGTACAAGTTCAGCTCGCAGGCACAAACCACGCGACATCATGAACGACAGAGATTCCTGAGCTCACGGCGTCGCACCCATCCCGGTCAGCTCATGAAACGCATCCACCGTCTGCCGCAGTAAAACGTGGTATTCGCTGACTTCGATCTCCGGCCCCATCAACTCTACCTCCCAGGCACCGTCATATTCGGCGGCGCGCAACCGGCCAACAATCTCATCCAGTGGTAGATTTCCTCGTCCCAGGGGAAATCGATCCTGCTCATCACTAGGCGGCCCGGCGGCATCGGCCAATTGGACCAAGCCAATTCGCGGAACAAGTTCCGGGATACGGTCCAATACTCCTGGATCATGGCCAAAATGATACGTATCAAACGCGATTTTCAGCCATGGCGAACCAATCCGATCGATCAACTCCAGCGTCTCATCGAGGGTATGCAAAAAAGTCCAATCCGACGCGGATTCTGGAGGCATCGGCTCCAACGCCAGCGGCACACACGCATCCTCGGCAGTTTCCAGTAACTCGCATAATGCCTGCTGCAACAGACGACGGGCATGATTACGCGTGTGACCAGCACGCGCACCACTATGAACAAGGAGACAGTTTGCCTGGAGTTCGGCGGCAACCCGCATTGCCTCAAGGGCATCCTGCAAACTCTCGGCGTAACTCCGCGAATCGCTGCCTGTAAAGCCACCGGTCCAATGGAGGCTGGAAACACCGAGGCCAGATTCTGCCAACAGATCGAGCCCCCGGATTTCACCAAAATCCGCTAGTTTTGGGCGCCAAACTCCCATCTGGCCAATGCCAGCTGCCAGGTACTGCTCTACGTCTTCCTCAAATGACCATCGGTAGGTGGTCATTTCGTTCATCGCCAAGGTCACCATCGGGGCACTCGTGCAAACCGGTTACAGTCTTCGTCACATGCGATGTGGGGCGTAGTATGCGGGAAGCGCCAGGCAATGTAAACCGCGGCGCAACCCCAGCCCGTTTTCACGTCTAAACCGTAATTTCGTTACGACATGAAGGTTACAATCCGAACGTGCAGGCGCTTGCAAGATCGCCCCTGAAAGACGCTTCGCGCCCTCCGAGCGGTCGTGTTATAAGAAAATAACGCTGCATCACCACCGCAATCGTCTCCCTGGTAGTGTGCCTGTCGGTGCCCATTCACCTGGCTCTTTTCGTAAAGCCTCCTAATCTTGAAGCGTCATTAATAATGATCCGTGTACATCAACTGAGCAAAATCTACACGGACTGGCAACAAGGCGATTCCATCGCCCTCAATGCCATTTCATTCCATGCCAAACGTGGAGAAATCTACGGACTCCTGGGAACAAACGGAGCGGGCAAGACCACCGCATTGAGGATCCTGGCAACCGTCCTTGCACCCAGCAGCGGCAACGCCACTATCGATGGCTGTGATGTCGTCAAGGATTCTGCACTGGTACGCCAGAAAATTGGATTCGTCTCCAGCAATACGGCGATTTATGACCGCATGACAGCGTGGGAACTGGTCACCTATTTCGGCCGTCTGCATGGCCTGGACCCGGAATTGCTGCGTGACCGCATGGAGGGGCTGTTTACACAGCTTGAGATGCACGACTTCCGCGATGTACTCGGTGCGAAGATGTCGAGTGGAATGAAACAGAAGACTTCCATCGCCAGGGCTTTGATTCACGACCCACCCGTACTGATTTTTGATGAAGCCACCGTTGGCCTCGACGTCCTGGCAGGCCGCAGTCTGCTGGATACCGTCTGCAAACTGCGGGATCAAGGGAAATGCATCGTCTTCTCCACACACATCATGCGAGAAGCGGAACGACTCTGTGACAAGGTGGCCATTCTGCACCGGGGCCGCTTCCTGGCGGAGGGAAACTGGCGTGACCTGGCGCAAGAGCACGGCTACGCCGACCTGGAAGAACTCTTTTTTGAACTAATCCGCGAAGATCGTTCCGTCGATTCGTCAAGTTCACTTCGAGAATCGGTCGCCTGCGAAACCACCGTCTCGATGGCGGCCAGTAGACTCACCTGATCAACCGTAACCACAGCAGATCTCACTGGAAATTGACCGTCCGGCTACGACTTAATCACCACGGTAACAACTATGCGTTGGTCCAACATACGGCTGGTCTTCTGGAGAGAGTGTCGCGATCAGTTACGTGACCGCCGGACGCTCTTCACGATCGCGGTCCTGCCGTTGTTGCTGTATCCTCTGCTCGCGATCAGCGTATTCCAGGTAGCCCAGTTTCGCCACGACCACCCCAGCCGCGTCTGGGTGATTGGTGCCAAACGTCTCCCCTCCCAGCCCACCCTCCTCCATGGCGACCGTTTCAGTGACGGGCTGGTCGACAATGCCACTCGGGATTTGATCGCTCTGGGCTCAGCACCACCGGACTGGACCGCGTTGAGCCAGGAAGCCCTCAGCGAACGGGTGGAACAGGAAATCCAACAAGGTCATGTCGATGCCGTGGTCCTGTTTCCAAATGATTTCTCACTTCGGCTCGAGCAATTCAATCAGCAAATGGCAGAACGCCCGACAAGTCAAGATACGCCACTGCTCAGCTTCAGTGAGGTTCCCGAGCCCACACTCTTCCTGAACACCACCAATGACAAGTCGAGACTCGCTGCGCAACGAACAAAAAAAGTACTCCAAAGCTGGCGTGAACAGATTGTCCGTGCAGGACTGCGCTCACGTCAAATCCCAATCACCGCAACCCGCCCGTTTCGCGTAGCTCACGTCGATCTCGCAGAAGCAGGGCGTCAACAACTGGCTTTCTGGTCCCGTCTGTTACCCTTCGTCGTGATGATCTGGGCTTTGACGGGTGCCTTTTACCCAGCGATCGATTTATGCGCTGGCGAAAAAGAACGCGGCACCCTGGAGACACTCCTCACCAGTCCGGCCGATCGCCGCGAAATTGTCTGCGGGAAACTTCTCACAGTCACTACGTTCAGCTCAGCAACCGCGGTACTGAACCTAAGCAGTCTGGTGCTGACGGGGTCTCTTTTCTTCGGGCAGATGGAGCTTGTTGAAGGCGCACAACCTCTCCAGCTGGGAGCCCCCTCAATCGCCGCAGTCGTCTGGCTGCTCATCGTACTCCTCCCCATTTCCGCGTTATTCAGCGCACTTTCGCTTGGCATTGCCGCCTTCGCTCGCAGCAACAAAGAGGGGCAGTATTACCTGATGCCACTGCTGCTGGTCTGCTTGCCATTGATGATTTTCCCGGTACTACCCGCCTGTGAACTCGACGCGGGCACTAGCCTGATTCCCCTCAGCGGAATCCTCTTGTTATTGCGCACGTTAATCGAAGGAGATTACCTGCTGGCGGCCCGCTACTGCCTGCCTGTCCTGGGAGTTACTGGGCTGGGTTGCTGGCTGGCAATTCACTGGGCAGTTCACCAATTCAACCAGGAATCGGTGCTGTTTCGCGAAAGCGAACGCGTTGGCCTGCGGATTGGTCTCAGACACTGGTGGCGTCATCGCCAAGAGACACCCGGTGTTACGGGAGCCCTCTGCTGCGGTTTACTGCTTTTGTTCATGCGATTTATCGCCGGCAGTCAGGCTTCTATGCCTGCGACCTGGCGCGACTTTGTAACAAGTCAGATGTTGGTTCAGGTGGGCCTACTGGCGGTACCGGCAGTACTCCTGGCGTGCCTGCTGGGCCGCCGTGTCCGTGATGGCCTGCTGTTGCGCTGGCCGGGTTACCGACCCGTAATCGCAGGCGGCTTTCTGGCTGTCTGTTTCCATCCGCTGGGAATGGAACTGACTCAGCTGATCCACAATCTGTACCCTCTTAGCGATGCCATTGGAAAACAACTTCGCGAACTTGAGTCGATCATGGGGCCCGCATCCCTGGGCACACTCATACTAACGATGGCTGTGTTGCCGGCGATCTGTGAAGAACTCACCTTTCGCGGACTGCTTTTCTCAGGCCTGAGGCGTTCTGGCAGACCCGGTTTCACGATTCTGACCAGCAGCCTGTTCTTCGGCGCGATTCACGGCGTCTTCCAGCAATCGCTCTCCGCCTTTGTGGTCGGGATCCTGATCGGCGGACTGGCCTGGCGGACGTCTAGCATCCTGCCCGGAATTCTCTTTCACTTCACCTATAATGGCCTGAGCGTATTGCTGGGGATGGTTCTGCCGCTCTACCTGCCAAAACAGCCGATACTGCAGCTCGCCTTTGACGGAGCGGACGGCGCTTTGCGTTACCACCCACTGATCGTTGCTAGCGGCGGATTAGTCTGCCTGGCAATCGGGCTGTGGTTTCGTGGATGGCGCGTGGACACGCAACCCAAGGAGCAGACCCTCGATCACCACCCAGACACTCCCGCGACCGAGTCGCTCGGCACCACACCGGCGGCATAAGCGACTCCAGCTCTGGTAACAAGCGGAACTTACCGGGGCCCCAGCTGCTGTAACCACGGACCAGCGTTATCCAGGTCGTCCAGCAACAGATCCGGCTCAGACAATGCCAGCTCATCCCGGTCGTGGACCCCTGTCGCCACTGCCAATGCCTGGCAACCAATGGCCCGCGCGCATTGCACGTCAAAGGGCGTGTCGCCAATTACCCAGATCCGATCCTGTGCTGGCGTTTGGTCCGCCAGACGTTGCTGCACCATCCGCAGGGCATCGCGAGCCACATCATCCCGGTTTTCATGGAGCTCCCCAAAAGCGCCGAATGGAAAGTACTGGTAGATTCCAAAATGCTCCAGTTTGAGCCGCGCACCATCAGGTAAATTCCCTGTCAACAAGCCCATCACGATGTCTGCGCGCGCGTCCAGCGTTTCCAGTAATGACTCGATACCGGGCAAGATCGTTCCTGTGCGTTGGCCCAATTCATTCGGCAAACGATCCAAATAGCCGTCACGCAAGCGCCCCCAATTTTCTGCATTGTTTTCCAGACCGTGCAGCTGAAACAGATCGCCTGCAATCGCGCGGTCCGTGCGGCCGCTGAATTTGACCGGGCGTGGGTCACGTATCGCAAACGTGTCACGAAATGACCCCATCAAGGCGGCACCACCAGCTCCTCCAGAGGAGATCAATGTCCCGTCGATATCGAATAAGGCCACATACATGGGAAATTCCAAACTTTTCTGCGTCAAACCCGGGAGTTGTTTCTCTGCCGCGTGAACGATCGTATCCCAGCAGCAGCGACTCGAACACCCGGAACCAGCCGTTAGCCGTGTTGCAAAAGGAACACAATTCGCCAATTCTGTGCATAGTCTACACTGCTGGTTTTGTTTCACTCCTTCGGTCACGGACAGATTGCCTTCCATGGAAATTCAAGCCTCTCGTCTCACGGGTCTGGTAGAACAGCTTTTTACGGCCGCCGGTTGTCAGGCAACTGAAGCCGAGACGATCGCCCGCCGGCTCGTACAAGCCAACCTCGTCGGCCATGATTCTCATGGTGTGATCCGTGCGCCGATCTATATCCAATGGCTCCAAAAAGGAATGGTACGCGCCAACCAGTCACCTCAAGTGGTCCTCGACAGTGGTGCCCTGGGCCTCCTCGATGGCCAGCTTGGATTTGGCCAGGTGATGGGTGAACACGCCATGCACATGGCGATCGACAAGGCGCGGCAGTCCGGAGTCTCGGTCGTCGGGCTGCGCAATTCAGGGCACGTCGGCCGCGTCGGAGATTGGCCGGAAATGGCAGCCGCAGCTGGCATGATTTGTTTTTGCCTGGTGAACACAACCGGACTGGGAATGCTCACCGCCCCATTTGGCGGAATTGACCGGCGATTGTCGGCGAATCCTTTTGCCGCCGGCATTCCTGCGGCAGACGGCAAGCCGATCATCCTGGATATCTCGTGTAGCGCTGTCGCAGAGGGCAAACTCAAGGTCGCACTCAATAAAGGGGTCGCCGTACCTGAGGGCTGCATCATCGACCACGACGGCCAACCCACCACGGACCCTGCGGTGTTTTATGGCGACCCCCCCGGTGCGATCCTGTCCTTTGGTGGACACAAGGGATACGGGTTGGGTTTGGTCGTGGAACTCCTGGCTGGAGCCCTCACCGGCGGTGGCTGCACGCAACCCGGCAAAGATCGGCTCGAACAGGGAATGCTGTCGATCGTCATCGACCCCCACCGCTTCCAGCCAGCGGATACTTTCTCCAGCGAGGTCGATCAATTTATCCAATGGGTCAAAGGCTCACGGACACGCACTCCCGAAGGTGAAATCCTGACTCCCGGCGAGCCCGAACGCCGAACACGCGAGCAGCGCAACCAGGACGGCATTCCACTTGACGACAAAACCTGGCAACAACTTGCAGCGAGTTTCGCTGAATGGGGTGTTCCCGTCGATTGATTCTGCGGCCGAGTGCCACTCGGTTTTATCCGTGCTAATCACCGCACCAGGCATTCCTTGCGAGTGACTACCGGCGCACGCCTGGCACAAGCACTCGCTCCCGGACATTTCGGCAGCCGCCACTCTGGCCGCTATGGTACAGGTGTCCTAGGATGGTGCGCCCTGGTTAGCCAGTATCTCACATCAACACAGAACCCACCCATGAAAATCTCTCGCATTCTGGTTTTCCAGGTCGACCTGCCGCTGCACGAGGGCAATTACAATTGGTCTGGTGGCAAATCCGTAGAGGTCTTCGACAGCTCAGTGGTCCGCGTCGAAACCGATACCGGGCTCGCCGGCCATGGTGAAGTCTGCCCACTCGGCCCCTTCTACTTGCCCGCCTATGGCCCCGGAGTGCGTGCCGGAATCACCGAACTGGGTCCTCATTTACTCGGCACCGACCCGAGAGAATTAGGGTGCCTGAACACCCTGATGGATCAAGCCTTAAAAGGCCATCCCTACGTAAAGTCGGCACTCGATATCGCCTGCTGGGACCTACTGGGACAACATTGCCAGCAGCCTGTCTGTACGTTGCTGGGAGGTCGTTACGGCGAGGATTTCACCCTGTATCGGGCAATCTCACAAGACGCCCCTGACGCCATGGCAAGTCGCGTGGCCCAATATCGAGACGAGGGATATCGGCGATTTCAATTAAAAGTTGGCGGTGACCCTGATGTGGATATTGAGCGAATTGGCATGGTCGCAGAGCTCTTGCGCACCGGCGATAAACTAATCGCCGACGCCAATACGGGATGGCTACCGCACGAAGCAGCTCGAGTGGTGCGTGCGGTCCGTGACATTGACGTCTACATCGAACAGCCCTGCCTGTCTTACGAAGAATGTCTGTCCATCCGACGCCGCACCGACCACCCGTTTGTACTGGACGAGTCCGTTGATGGCATCGACATGCTACTTCGCGGTGCTGCTGAAGATGCCATGGATGTCGTCAATCTGAAGATCAGCAAGCTGGGTGGTTTGACAAAAGCTGCCCTGGCACGTGATCTCTGTCAGCAGAGAGGGATCGCCATGACAATTGAAGACAGCTGGGGGGGGGACATCGTCACTGCGGCAATCGCGCACCTGGCCCATAGCACGCGTCCTGAATTCCTGTTCACCGCCACTGATTTCAATAGCTACGTGACCGTCAGCCTGGCCGCCGGTGCACCCCAACGGACCAACGGAAGGATGGCGGCAGCAACCGCTCCCGGGCTGGGAGTACAACCTCACGAAGAAATCCTCGGTGATCCCGTGATCGACATCCGCTGATCGATCTACCGCGTCCTGTGTGCTCTCCAAACCGGTTCGACCTTAACGCCACGGGGCTGAGAAATAAGATCTGGTGCAATGTCTGGCACGCGTGTTTGTGTCTGACCGGGTCCACCTCTTGCGTTACTAGTTGTAAGGCGAGCCGGCTTCCCACCCGCGTTCCAGATGTAGCTGCCAGGCAGACCGGGCATCAAACAATCCCTGACGCCCAGACCGGGGTTTGCCCAACTACCCACTGCGCGTATACATTAGCATCGCTTGAAAACTGCAGACGAGGATGGATCCCCATGACTAAAATCTCAGTAAGTACCGCCCGGCAACACGAAACGATCGGGCAACAAGTCGCCCTGCAAGGCTGGATTCGCACCCGACGCGACTCCAAGGCCGGGTTCAGCTTTCTCGAAATTAACGACGGTTCGTGCATGGCCAATCTGCAGGTCGTGGCGGACAGTGAACTCCCCAACTACGATCACGAGATTAAACAACTGTCGGCAGGTTGTAGCGTTACGATCGCGGGCGAAATCAAGGCCTCCAATGGGCGTGGCCAATCGACGGAACTGCACGCTAGTTCGCTAAGGGTACACGGCTGGTCCGACCCGAAATCCTACCCGTTGCAAAAAAAGCGGCACACGTTTGAAAAATTACGTGAGTGGGCTCATTTACGCCCACGCACTAACACCTTTGGCGCCATGGCACGCGTCCGGAACTGTGTGTGTCGCGCCATTCACGATTTCTTCCAACAAGAGGAATTTCTCTACGTTCATACGCCGATCATTACTGCCAGTGACTGCGAAGGCGCCGGAGAATTATTCGAAGTCACCACACTGGACCTCGAAAATCCACCGCGACGCGACGGCAAGATCGATTTTTCTCGAGACTTTTTTGATCGGCCCAGTTACCTCACGGTAAGCGGCCAACTGGAAGCCGAGATCTACGCTACGGCGTTGGGAAAAGTCTATTCGTTCGGCCCGACGTTTCGCGCGGAAAACTCAAACACATCACGCCACCTGGCCGAGTTCTGGATGATCGAACCAGAAATGGCGTTTTTCGACCTCAACGACAACATGCAACTGGCGGAGAAGTTCCTCAAACACGTCGTGCGCACGGTCCTGTCCGACGCCGGTGAGGATATGGAATTCTTCAACCAGCGGATCGACAACTCTGTCTTGACCACGCTCCACGCCATCGCTGACAAGGAATTCGTACACCTCACTTACACCGAAGCTGTTGCATTGCTTGAGAAAAAGAATGCGGACTTCGAATTCCCGGTCACGTGGGGGCACGACCTGCAATCCGAACACGAACGTTTTCTCACGGAAGACGAAATCGGCGGTCCAATCATCGTCTCCGACTTTCCCGCCGCGATCAAACCGTTCTACATGCGTGTCAACGAAGACGAGCGGACCGTACGAGCGATGGATGTCCTGGTTCCCAACGTGGGTGAGATCATTGGCGGCAGCCAGCGTGAAGAGCGACTCGATGTGCTGGAGTCTCGCATGCAGCAGCAAGGCCTGGAACCAGACGACTACTGGTGGTACGTCGATCTCCGGCGTTACGGCACCGTCCCACATTCCGGTTTTGGACTAGGTCTGGAAAGAGCCTTGCAGTTCATCACGGGCATGAAAAACATTCGCGACGTGATCCCCTTTCCGCGAACACCTGGCCACGCAGACTTCTAACAAACTGCTGGCAACCTGGTAACACTGTGCACGGGTAACACTGTGCACGGGTAACACTGTGCACGGGTAACACTGTGCACGGGTAACACTGTGCACGGGT
>MDTE01150513.1_pt1 | contig 14781 bp, 16 predicted proteins | sample 811231 | NCBI WGS metagenome assembly MDTE01 (sample SAMN05326651, study PRJNA326480) | marine metagenome | isolation source: seawater | place: Indian Ocean: Red Sea | collected 2010 | reverse complement strand
GTGTGGAAGTGCGGTAACGCATGTAGCTAACCAGTACTAATAGCTCAATTGGCTTGATTTATGCACTGAAAAAAATTTTTAGATTAAAAAAATAGATAAATATTTTTATAAATTAAACTCAGGATATTTTAATAAAAAATGACCAAAGTTCTAATAACAGGGGCGTGTGGGTTTATAGGTTCACATTTAGTTGAATATTTCTCAAAGAAAAAAATAAATGTAGTTGCTTATGACAAGTATAATTCAAGAGGTGACTATGGTTGGCTTGAAAATAATAAAAACATAGGGAATACAAAGATTATTCTTGGAGATATTAACGATTACACCTTAACAAATAAATTAATAAAAGAAGCGGACTATATAATCCATCTAGCAGCACTTATAAGTATTCCTTATTCATATTTTTCACCAGGGTCCTACATAAAAACAAATGTAGAGGGAACGTATAACATTTTAGAAAGCGCAAGATTAAATCGTAAAAGAGTTATAATAACATCCACAAGTGAAGTTTATGGAACAGGTTTAAAATTTCCAATGAATGAAAAACATCCAATATTTGCCCAATCCCCGTATGCCGCAAGTAAGATAGCTGCAGATAACCTTGCTTTAAGTTATTACAACAGTTTCAATCTACCCGTTAAAATCATAAGACCTTTTAATGCGTTTGGACCAAGACAATCAAATAGAGCAATTATACCATCAGTGATAACTCAATTGTTGAGTAAAAGAAAATATATAAAAGTTGGAAATATACACCCGAGAAGAGATTGGACTTATGTTACAGACTTATGTTCTGCTTATTACTCTCTTTATAAGAGTAATAGAGGATATGGAAAAATATTTAACGTTGGGACAGGTAAACATTATAGTATTTCAAACATGATAGCTATTTCACAAAATATTTGCGAAACAAGAAAAAAAATTATTAAAGAACACAAAAGAAAAAGACCTATTAAAAGTGAAGTTAATAAATTGCAATGTGATTCAAAAATGTTCAAAAAAGAAATAGGATGGTCGCAAAAAATAAATTTCAAAACTGGTCTAATTTTAACAGTCGATTGGTTAAAAAAAAACTCGAATAGCAAAAAATCTTCTATTTATCAAATTTAGAAATACTATTTTGCAACTTTTAAAGTTGATATTTCACAATTAGCACAAATTTTTAATTTTTCTCTATTGTTTTCTAGATGTATTTTTCTAAAAGTATTCATTTTATTTGAATTCCAAAGATTTTTAATACTATCAGTATTTGCATCTCCTAGAGTTAAATTTTCTCCGGAATAATCTCTGCAACAAGTGGTAGTTGTTCCATCCCAATAAACTAGAATTCTTGACCATAAGTAAGCGCATGGAAGATATTTATAATCATATTTTAAATTTTTGAGAGACTCTTTATCTGGTAAAGACTCCCATAATAAATTTACATTTATATCGTTAGCATCAGGGTATTGAATTTTAAGTTTTTCTTTAATTTCGTTTAAATTTTTTTCGTTATCACCAAAAGTTTGAACTACCATAAAGGGTTTTTTTAGTTTTCTCTCTCTTTTGATTTTGCCAATTTGTGAAAAGTATTCTCTAATATTAGGTTTTTTTGTTTTGTATATTTCATCAATACTCTTATCGTGCGCATCATCAATAGAAAAAATTAATTTATCTATTCCAGACTCAAAAAATTCTGAAATTTTATTTTTCTTCAGAAAAAGTGTTCCATTCGTTGTAAGATGTATATCCATTACACCTTTATCTTTTGCGTATCGTGAGTACTCAAATATTTTTGGGTGCATCATTGCTTCACCACGACTTTGCAATTTAATTGCACACAAACCATTTTTAACTCCTTCATCAATTACTTTTTTGAATAATTTTTCAGACATCATACCTCTTGGAAAAGCATCTGGATCTTTGCTTTGCCAACACATTTCACACTTTAGGTTGCAATCGCTTGTTAATTCAATATCTATGTGAAGTGGAAAATCAGATAAAAATTTAGCATTAATTGCATCTGACCATTTTTCTCTATAGTCATTGTAATCTTTGATGTTGACTTTTTCTGCTTTCATTTTTTTAAATCAAATTTATAAAATATTTATAAAAATTATTATAATACTAATCTTCAGTACATCAATTTAAATTCATTTAAAAGAATAATATTTTAAATAAATTTTATTAAAAAAATAACTTCGTGGTTAATTTTTAGTAGTTATTTATAAAGTTTACATTTATGATTTTTTACCTTAAAAACACTGTCTTAATTTAAATTACCACTAGTATGCAAAACAAATTAAATTTACTTTACATTGATGAAACTAAAACAATAGTAGATGCAATAAAACAGCTGAATAAAAATGGTACGAAATTTCTAGCTGTAATAGGTAAGAGACATAAATATCTTGGAAGCTTGACTGATGCAGATATACGAAGATATTATTTAAAAGGACTTACGGCAACAACACCAGTATCAAAAGTTTGCAATAAGAAGAGTAAATTTATATATTTTAAAAGATTAACTGATTTAAAAGTTAAGCAAATTTTCAAAAATAATGCAATTGACGCGTTACCTATTCTTAACAAAGATAAAACTATAAAAAATATAATTTTAAGAAAAAACTACCTAAACCAAAGAAATAAAAAAATTGATTTTTCATGCCTTTTATTAGCTGGAGGTTTGGGAAAAAGACTTTTGCCTCTAACAAGCAAAACTCCTAAGCCACTCATCTCATTTGAAGATGTGCCATACCTAATAAATCTTATTAATAAATTAATATATTACAATGTTAATACAATTTATATTAGTGTATATTATAAAAAAGAGAGAATAATTAATTTAATTAAAAAAGAATTTTATCAAGAATTTAAAAGAAAAAAAATAATATTTTTAATAGAAAAGAAACCTTTGGGCACAGCTGGTTGTTTAAAACTACTAACTAAAGAAATCAAAAATTTATTAATAATAAATTCTGATATAATTTTTAATTTCGATTTAAATATACTTTTAAAATTCCATTATAGGATGAAAAACTTTTTAACTGTTGCTTGTCAGCAAATTGAGACCAAAATACCATTTGGTGTTATAAAAAATAATAAGTTTCAAATAAAAAAAATCAATGAAAAGCCATCATTTAATTATCTCATTAATTCAGGAATTTATTTAACGAATTCAAAAATTAAAAATTTTCTTAACAGAGGTATTCAAAGTTTAGATATGCCTGACTTAATAAATAAATTAATTCATAAAAAAGAAAAGGTAGGCCTTTTCCCTCTTAAAGAAAATATTATAGATTTTGGAACCCAAGAAAACTTGGAAATAGCAAAAAAAGATTTTAAAAAATATTTTTATGGCTAAAATACCTTATTTTATACCTGATATAAGCGCAAAAGAGATTGGTGCAGTTAATAAAGTGCTTTATTCAAGATGGATTTCAGCTGGAAAAATTCTTTCAGAATGTGAAAGAAAGTTTGAAAAAAAACTAAATGTTAATAAAGGTCATTGCATAGGTGTTTCTAGTGGTTACTCAGCACTTTACCTATCAATGGTGTTAGCTGGAATAAAAAAAAATGACATTGTTTTAATGCCTAATATAAATTTTGTAGCATCCATGAATGCCGCTAAGCAACTTAATGCAAGAATTAAGCTAGTTGACTCTGAAAGTAAATTTAATCCAAATATTTCGATTAATGATTTAAAAAAAAAATTATCTAGTAAAGTAAAAGCAATAATTGTTATGCACTATGGTGGCTACCCTTGCGATATGCATGAATTATTAAAACTAAAAAAAAAATATAAATTTATTTTAATTGAAGATTCATGCCATGCAATATTCAGTAAATATAAGGGAAAACCATTAGGAAGTTTTGGAGATTTCTCTTCATTTAGCTTTTATGCAAATAAAAATATAACAAGTAGTGAGGGTGGGATGTTGTACTGCAAAAACGCTAAAGATGTTGACAGAGCCAAGCTCCTCAAAAATCACGGCCTTAACACAAATAGTTTTTTGCATAAAAATCAAAGTTTTCATGCTAGGTATGATATTAAAGAAACAGGTTTTAATTTTAGACTTGATGATTTGAGAGCTTCCTTATTATTAACCCAATTGGATAACATAGAAAAAAAAAATAAAATTCGATATAAAATATTTTTAGAATATAAAAAAAATCTAAAAAAAAATAAAAAAATTAATATTTTATTTTCAGAATACACTACAAATGAATATTCTAGACATTTATTTGTTATAAAAACTAATTCTAAAAAATTACTTGAGAAAAAATTAAAAAAAAATGGTATTAGTTATAGTTGTCATTATAAGCCGATTAGTTACTTATCAGCGTATAAAACCAAGAAAAAATACCCTAATTCAGAAAATTTGTTTAAAACAATTATTTCGCTACCAATTTATCCAAAACTTACGCTAAATAAAATTAGGAAGATTTGTAATATTATTAATTCAATCTAAAAAGTTTATTAAAGTCTGATTTAATATATTTTACGTTTAATCTTAAATTTTTATTTTTAGCATTTTTAGTATTTAAACTTACAGACCTCAACATATTTGCTTTAAATGAGATTTTATTATTATAAACTTGAATAATTTTTCTTTTTAATAAAAATTTTGCGTTAAGAATTTCTTGGGAATTAGATGGAAATACTAAACATTTCTTTTTTTCAACTATCATTTCTAACATAGTATTACCTCCATTTGTAATAATATTATTGTGTGTGTTGATTAAATTTTTTAAAGTTTTTTCATTATTTTTATGAAAATAAAAATTATTATAATTTTTATATTTACTTTTTATACCCCTTCCTAAGTAAAAATTAAATTTAAATTTCTTATTGATTTTTTCACGAGTTATTAAATTTATTATTTTTTTAAAATTATTTTTAATATCAGAACCTCCCAAAAAAATGAGAAAATTATTTTTTTTTATCTTTTTAGAATTAAGTTTCGTATTCAAAAATTTTGATAGCCTAAAATTTGCTGAGTTAACATGATTATTTGAATATTTTAAATAACCTAGATTGGTTGTTATTCTCAAGTACTTTTTTGAATTATTGTATTTATTAAAGTCATCAAAAATAATAATTTTTTTTGCTAATTCAAAATGCTTAAATTGGCTTTTAGTATATTTAAACTTGTCAAAAATAATAATACTTTTTTCAATTTTAAATTTATAAAAAAATATTTTATTTAAATTTAATGATTGAAATTTATATTTTTTAAGAATTTCTTTAACATAATTTGGATTGTCTAAAACAAAAAAACATTTAAATCCTTTTTTTCTCAGAAACTTTGCGATTTCTAAACATCTAAAGAAGTGACCGAAAGAAATATTTTTTTTTGGCTCAGCATGAGTTATAAAATAAATATAATTATCCACTTACGTTATGTTATAGTAAAAAACATGGAAAAAGATATAGCAATTTGTATTCAAGTAAGATCACTTTCAAAAAGATTGAAAAATAAGTGGAAAAAGAAAATAAATGGAAAATCAATTTTGCAATTAACTTTAGATAGATCAAAATTAATTAGTAAAAAATACCCTATATATGTTCTGACTTCAAAAAATAAATCCGATGACAAAATTGAATTATTCTGTAAAAAAAGGAAAATTAAAATTTTCAGAGGCGATCATAATAATGTATTTAAGAGGTATATAAGTTTCTTAGAAACTCACCATTTTAAAACAATAATCAGGATGACGGCAGATAATATATTTACCGATATATACAACGCAAAAAAACTCATCAAACTACATATAAAGCGAGGTGCACACTATAGCTCTAATCACAATGAATATTTACCTAAAGGAATGGGGGTAGATATATTTGAAACATCGAAATTAATACAACTAAAAAAATATAATTTAACAAAATATGATCAGGAGCATTTAAATTCATACTTTATTAGAAATAAAAAAAAATTTAAAACAATATTTTATAAAGCAAATAGCAAACTGTATAATCTCAATTTATCAATCGATACATCTTATGATTATAAATTTGTTAAAAGAAATTATGCTTTACTAAAAAAAATAAAAACAAGTAACGAATTAAAAAACTTGAATTTTAAGATTTAACAAAAGTTATATTAGCCATTTCTCCAGGTATGATTTTCCCATTTCATAGTTTCTAGATTCCATTCATCAGGAACATAAGTAACACCTCTTTTTTTCATACCGTGTCTACAATTTTGACAACCTGGATTTATTTCACATCTTCTATTATTTTGGTGCAAACTTCGAATATTTTTTAATTTTGCACAATTCCATGCTTGCTTTAGAGTCATTTCTTCAAACTCTAACTCAAAGGACCTATGATTTTTAATTATTCTTTTCACAGGCGAACCTTTATATCTTCCCAATGTTAGACCTTCCTCTTCATTGTGCGCACCTGTACATGGCAGAATTGTTCCATTCGCAGAAACTGTTAATCTTTGAAATGGATATGAGCAAGCCCACTCAGGTTTAACTTCTTCATCTGGAACTGTTTCAAATCTAAAATCTAAAATTTCATTTACTGTCACCCAATTCACACCGTTTGAATACATATAATCTGCGTATTCTTTATGATTTTTATAAATGGACGGGAAAATTGCATTCGTTCTTATTTGAGGAGTTTTAGAATTAAATTTATTTTTAACTTTAGTTAAAATTCTTATACTTTTAGATACTTCTTCAAATGCATTGAAACTTTTATCTTTTTTTTTATTTCTTGGAGTTCTTATCTTATTGTACTCTTTCCCTAATCCATCAATTGAATAATTAATCCAACTTAATTTTGATTTAACTAAAGTTTCAGCTAACTTTTCATCTATTAACTGTCCATGGGTAAGGCAACTTTTTTCTAAAATATTTTTTTTATTTGCATATTCAATTGCATCACCAAATGTTTTTATTTTACCATTTTCATCTTTTACTCTATATAAAGTAGACTCGCCTCTCCAGCTAAATAAAATTGAGAAAACACCTATCTCTGCACATTCATCAATAATATTTGTAACAATTTTCCAAGGTAACATCCTTGATGCTCCAACAACACTTTCTTGAAATTCATCCGTAATTGTATAGCACATAGTACAACCCAAATTACAAGTACTTACTAATTCAATAACCACAGCCAATGGAGCATCGCCAGGATCAAATTCTTTTGCCCTTCTATACCATTCCTCTCTATAAAACTTATATTTCTTTTTATCTTTTGGATTAAGATTTAAACTATCAAAAAACTGTTTTTGTATATCTTCTTTACCAAAACTATATTGAGACTCATTCACTGTTACTAAATCATTTATATTATCCCATTTTTTTTTTTCAGACTCTTCTCGGGGGTAAAGACCAATTTTAGTTGCAGATCCAAATTTTTCACTCATGATTTATTAATAATTGTTTTAGTATTTTTATAATAATTATAATAAGTTGTAAATAAGATATGAGCAAAGTATTTATCCATCAACCCGATTTTTGTCCATGGCTTAATTTTTTTATGAGGGCCAAATATTCAGATTATTTTGTAGTCCTAGATAACGTCCAATTTAATAGAAGGGGATGGTTTAATAGGGATCTTATAAAAACAAAAAGTGGAGCGTACAAAATCACAATTCCTATAAAAAAAGAACCAAGAGATAGTTTGCTGATAAAAAATGTTAAATTTAGCAATTATAATAATTGGAAAAAAGTTTTTTTTAAAACTTTAGAAGTAAATTATTCAAAATCGAAATTTTTTCATGAAAATATATTAATCTTAAACAGTTTGTTTAATGAAGACTTTGTTTATTTAATGGATTTAAACATTAAATTAATAAATTATTTCTTTTCAATTTTTAGCATTAAAACTAAATTAATATTTTCTAGTGAGTTAAGATTGAATAGTTATAAAAATAAATTAATAGTTGATATTTGTAATAAATTGAAATGTAAAGAATATATTACTGGAAAAGGATCTGATGATTATTTAGACCTTGATGAATTTAAAAAAAATAATATATCCTTAAATCAAGATATAAATTTTAATGATAAATATTTACAAATCAATGGTACTTTTATGAGAGATTTATCAGTTCTCGACTTCTATTTTAATTGTTATGATAAAAAAAATAAAACAAATATAATTTGATAATGTCAAAAAAAGCTATATTTTTTGGTGCCCACGACGACGATGTCGAAATAGGATGTGCTGGCGCTGCGATAAAACTAAAAAAAAAAAAATTCAAAATTTATAAAGTTATTATTAGTAGCTCAGGTTTTAAGGATGAGAATGGAAAAATTCTTAGACAAAATGATAACGCAGAAAAAGAAGCTTTAAGAGCAAATAAAATTATTGGTTTTAATGAATGTATAAATTTAAATGAAAAAACAAATGAAATTATTATCAACGATTTACTCAAAAGAAAAATTTTAAAAATTATTAACAGAATCAACCCATCTCATATATTTGTACATTGGTCCGGGGATGTTCATCATGATCATAGGGTTGTGAGTGAGTTAGTTCTAGGATTATCAAAAAGGATAGAAAATGTTTACTTGTATAGAAGTAATTTTTTTAAGAGCAAAAAAGAATTTAATGGAAATGTCTATGTTGATATAACTAATGAATATAAAAAAAAAATTAACTCAATTAAACAATATAAAACTGAACTAAAAAGAGTAAAAAATTCTTGGCTTAAAATGGTTGAAAATGAAAATAAAATAAATGGGTATAGATGTGGTTGTAAATATGCCGAATGTTTTGAGTTAATTAGGTCTAAGATTTTCTAATGAAATTTAAATTACCTTTTATTATTGCAGAAATAGGAATTAACCACGATGGAAAGTTTTCTTTAGCTAAAAAATTGGTTAGGATGGCAAAAAAAGGTGGGGCTGACGCAGTTAAGTTTCAATTATTTGATCCAGAGGACCTTTATTTAAAAAGGTCACAAAATTTTAAAATATTAAAAAAATTTTACTTAAATAAACGAGAAATTAAAAAATTAAGAGATTATTCAAAAAAAATTAATATAAAATTTTTTTGCACTGCTTTTAGCTATGAAGGTGTTAAATTTTTAAAAAAAATTAATATTGATGCATTAAAAATAGCATCCATGGATAACATAAATCATAGTTTAATTAAGAAATCTCTTAAAACAAATAAACCCGTAATTATATCTACTGGAATGCTAAATTTTAGAAACTTAAAAAAGATTTTAAGTAAATATTCTAAAAATAAAAATATATTTTTTTTACATTGTATATCAAATTATCCTAACAAAGACAGGGATCAAGGTTTTGAAGTATTCAGACTTTTTAAACAATATCAAAAAAATAAAGCATTTGGTTTTTCTGATCACTCAGAGGGCAATGATGCATGTAAAATTGCAATTGCAAAAGGAGCAAAAATAATTGAGAAACATTTTACATTGAAAAAAAGAAATTATTTTGATCATTCTCATTCAATGGACTACGAGGATTTGAGAAATTTAAATACTTTTAAAAATTTGTATTTTAAACAGACTCATTTTAAAAATTACTTAAATAAAAGATCTGATTTATTAAATCAAAAATTATTTAGAAGGGGGATTTATGCTAAAAAGACAATAAAGTCTGGGATGGTCTTGACCAATAATGACATCAGTTATGTTAGGCCCCTTAATAATCAAACATACATGGATTTAAATGAAGTAATTGGAAAAAAAATAAAAAATAAAGTTTTAAAGAATTCCCAAATAATTAAAAAAAATTTAATTAAGTGAATAAATTATTATTTATTACTCCCATTGATAAAAAAAATTTTAAAAAAACTATAGGTATATTAAACAATATAAAATATACATTTAAAAATCCAAAAAAAAAGTCTGATGTTAAATTTATAAATAAAAATTATAAAAAATTTAATTTCCTAATTAGTTATGCCAGTGGATTAATTATAACACAAAATTTAATTAATCATTTTAATCCCTCAAATATTATTAATTTTCATCCGGCGACTCCAAAGTTTAGAGGAAGAGATAGCCAGCATTTTGCTGCATATTTAAGAGAAAAAAATTTTGGCGGAACAATGCATTATCTAAGAAGTAAAATTGATAATGGAAAAATTTTAGATGTAAAAGTTTTTAAAATGAAAAAAAACTCAAGTCATTATGAATACCATGACAAAGCTTTAAAAGCATTAAACTTTTTATTAAAAAAAAATATTAAAAAAATTTTCGCAAATAAAAAATTTAAAAAAAATAAACACAAGTGGTCCAAAAAAATCTACAAAAGAACTGATTTTTTGAAAATGCTAAAGATACCTTATGGAATTAAAAAAAAAGATTTTGATCATGTCTACAGATCTTTTTTTACTCATGATAAGTTATCCCTGTATACTGAATTACATAAAAAAAAATTTTTCATTACTAATTGAGAAATAATTAATAAAGCAGATAATCCACAGATAAATTGAAAATTCTTGATTTATAAATAATTATTGACTATAAAAATAAATAGTATAAATCACTTTTAAATTAAGTATAATTAAACATATGTTCAATCTTAACTTTGGTAGAAAAGCTGAAACCCCAGTACAATATACATTTGAGAATTTTTTTGATCGTATAAAGTACGAATTTAGAAGATCAAAAAATAAAAGATTTTCTTATTTTATAAATAGATTGAAATGGAACTATTTCCCACGGTTTAACATTGTACCAAAATTTCCTCTAAATATAGACATAGAGGCTAGCTCAACATGTGAACTAAAATGTGATCATTGCTTTAGACAATACATGGATATGAGAGAAAATAGATTCATGAAGTTTGATCTGTATAAAAAAATAATTGATGAATGTGCAGAGTATAATTTATTTACATTAAAGTTTAGTATGAGAGGTGAACCAACATCAGATAAAGAATTACCAAAAAAAGTTGCCTATGCAAAAGAAAAAGGGATAAAGGAAGTTTGGATAAATACGCACGGGGCAAATTTAACTGAAGAATATACAAGAGAGCTGTTAGAAGCAAAACCAGATTGGGTAACAATATCTATCGATGGACTTGACGAAATGTATGAGAGTATTCGTAAGCCTATGAAATTTAAAACAATAATGGATAATGCAATTAGACTAAGAAGAATGAGAGATGAGATATCTCCCGATACATTTATAAATACCCAAGGTTTATGGTCTGCAATAAAACACGATCCAAAAAAATATTTTGATACTTTTATTCCTATCTTTGATCGAGTTGCTTACAATATGGATATGAATTTTAAAGAAATTGATGTTATTCCAGACCCTGAATTTACATGTCCAAGATTGTGGTTAAGAATGGCAATTACAAGTGAAGGTGATGTACTAAAATGTCCATCTGATTTTGAAAAAGATGAAGTTATGGGAAATGCAAAAGTTACTTCTTTGAAAAAAATTTGGGATCATGAACAAGACAAAAATAGAAAATTACACTTAGCAAAGAAAAAAAATGAAAGCGTGCCATGCAAAAAATGTCATCATGGTGCCAAAATATTACCTAAAAAAAATAATCTAGGAATTATGGAAGCTTCTGCAACTAATTACCAATTTAGAAAAGAATTTGAGGGTGTTGGTTTAAATAGACAGAAACAAATAACAAGAAAATAAATTGTACCTTAGCTTTAATTATAAAGACATAAACTATGAGGGTTATGGTTTAGAAATTGTATCTGACTCAAAAAAACATATGTATTTATTTTATGTAGACACAAATATTTTGCCTAGATTTACAAAGTTAAGTCATCTTAAAAAAACAAAAAATCTTAAAAGTGAAGATGTCGCTCTTGATGATATAAAGAAAAATTTACCAACTCACAGTGTTACTTTAAATCTTTTCACATATGAGGGAAGAAAAGTAATGGAGGAATTAAGAGAAAAACATAAAGAAATTTTTTTAAATTTTGAACAAAAAAGAGATGATGATGAGAACTTTAATTTAAAAAAATATGCAAGAAAATAATTATAGATTTTTAATTTTATTCGATAAAAAAACGAAAATTAATGAAAAATTTTTCAATAAGAATATTTTTTTAAAAAAAATAAATAAAAATAGAAAAGTAATATTTGGTAAATTATCAGATATCAAAAAATTTAATCTAATCATTTTAATTGGTTTTACAAAAAAAATTAAGTTAAAAAACAACAAAAAATATTTTACGATTCATGAAAGCAATCTACCTAAAGGTAGAGGTTTTTCACCCATCAAACACCAAATTATGAAGGGAAAAAAAAATATAATTTGTTCATGTATAATATTAAATAATAAAATAGATGCCGGAAAAATTATTTTCAAAGATAAACTTAAAATTAATAAAAGTGATTTTTTTGATGAAATAAAAAAGAAACAAATGAATGTTACTGTAAATATGTTAGCTAGATTAATAAATAATTATCCAAAAAATGTAAAAGCAGCCAAAGATCAGAAAGGAAAAGCCTCATATTTTAAAAAGCTGACAAAGGAAAGTGATAAAATTAATATAAACAAAAGTTTGATCTCACAAATTGATAAAATAAGATCAACAAATTATTTCGAATATAAAAATTTTTTTTATTTCAAAAAAAGAAAGTTTTTTTTAAAGATTTACTAGTTTTAAATATAAAAAATATAACTAGTATATTACCGAAGAAATCTTACCATAAAGCCTTGAGCTAAATTTTTTACCATCGGAAAATACTATCTTATTTCTGTATTTATCAATTTTATTATGACTTGTTTTTTTTTGGGGCGAAATTGATTTTTTTATGTAATTTAAAATTGTGTTTGGATCATCACAAATTTTTATGTTGGGGAATTTGGCAACATCATTAAATTGCTCCCATACATCAATTAATCTTTTTTTGACTGTTTCATTCTTTGGACTAAACAAAATAATATTTTTATAAAATATTGAAGCCTCTATGGTAACTGAACTAGCAGAAGTAAGAATAAATTTTGAATTTTTAATTAGACTTAAAGAATATTTAAAATCATCTGATGTCATCTTAGATTCTGGTAAATTATAAGTATACCTACTTTTCATTTGTGGATCTAAAATTATATTTTTATACTTGCTAAAATCAATTATCTCCAATTCCTCATTTAAGGTATACGGATGAGGTCTAAAAATTAATTTAAAATTTTTATATTTTTTTTTATTTTCCTCCAAAAAGTTTTCAATTTTATCAAGTATTATATCGTTATCTTGTTTCACTGGATTTGCACAATCAAAAAAAACAGCATAGTTAAAATTATAAGGATTTTTAATTTTTTTGTTTCTTTTGATAAAGTATTCATCTAATCGGGGTGTGCCTATTGTAAAAATTTTGCCTTTGTAATTTTGTTTCTTTAGAGGTTTTTTAATTTGCTCTCCCCAAACGCTGATAAAATCTGGATGGTTTATCATATATCTACTGAATAAGTTATCCCAATTTTCAGAAACCATTAATACTTTTTTCATTCTTTTTTTTTTAAAATATCTAATAGTATCAAAGATTGAGATATGGTTCCCGTTAAAAGGAATTATTACCATGTCTGGATTTTCATTTTTATATAAATTTAATAAGTTATTATTTGGCAATATTAAACTCTTTATAATATCATCAAAAATCTTGTGGAAAAAAATTATATGTAAAAATCTTTTAAATTTTCTAATTGACCAAATTAAGATTCTTTTAATTCCTAGAACTAAGTTTGGTTTTTCGTATGGATAAAAAAGCCTATTTAATTTTATGTTATTATAATAGTAAATTTGATATTTAATATTAGAGAATGTATTTTTATGCTTATATTGAATTTTTTCGAATAAATATGTAAATATTTTTTTTTGAAAATTATTATACTTAAACCTAAAAATTATTTTCTTTTTAAAACTACTCGATCTTTTTTTTCCAACTATGTTTTCAATTTGTTTTTCTTTTATGTTGTCATCTAAAATATAAAAACAATTGTATTTTTTTTCTAATTTCTCAAATGCATTTGTATATACATAGTTTTTAATATATAGGAGATGATTAAGTACTATAAATATTTTTTTTTTCATATTTAAGATAAACTAAAATAATTCTTATTATCATTTGCGATTAATACAAAGAAATTTTTAAAAAGCAATAATATATAAACTTTACTTACAAAATATGATAAATAAATATTATAAATTATGATTTCTTTGATAAGTAAAAAAACTAAAAAATTAAAAAAAACAGATGTAATCCAAATTTGCAAACTAAAAAATACTGAATGGAGATACGGTTTTAATTCTCAAAAAGCATGGTTTGATAAATATGTTAAATTAAATGACATTCACAATATGCTTCTTATTAATAAAAAAATTTATGCCTACACATGTCTAAGAAATCGAAGTTATAAAATTGGAAAAAATTTAAGTAAATATTTGTTATTTGATACATTGATAGTCAGAAATACCGTTAGAAAAAAAGGTTTTGGTAAGTTAATAATGGAATATAATAATCATATAATTAATAAACAAAAAAAACCGTCCTTTTTAGTGTGTAGAAAAAAAACTATAAAATTTTATATTAAAAATAATTGGAAGTTAATTCACAGTAAACATTATAAAATTATGGATAATAATTACCCAAATCAAAATGGAATGGTATTTAATGACATTAAATTTAAAAGATCAAAAAGGATATTATTATGGACAAACAAATAATGAAAAAAAGGAATAAAAATAAATTAGCAAAAGGACTGAAGCTTATAAATGAAATTGAGAAAGTAAGATCAAAAAATAATAAAAATTGGATGGATTTGTTAAAATTATCACTTAGTTTGGATTTTAAAAAAACAGCTAATATTTTAAATCGT
>MDTE01188241.1_pt1 | contig 14783 bp, 16 predicted proteins | sample 811231 | NCBI WGS metagenome assembly MDTE01 (sample SAMN05326651, study PRJNA326480) | marine metagenome | isolation source: seawater | place: Indian Ocean: Red Sea | collected 2010 | reverse complement strand
ACGTTCCATGAAATTATTTTCATCAAACTGAGAAAGATAGACCGCAACCACATGAAGCCGAAGCTTTAGGGTTTTTTATAGAAAAAGTCTCGCCAATCATCTCTTTTTTAAAATCTACTACTGATCCAGCAATAATATCAAGTGATTGCTTATCAATTACAGTTTTATCAAACAAAATGTCATCTTTTTCTATTTTATCATCAAAGCTAAAATTATATTTAAATCCTGAGCATCCGCCACCTTGAACAGCAATTCTGAAATATTTTTTTTCATCACATTTAGTGATTTTTTCTATTTGGCTTTTTGCGCTATCAGTAAATTCTAATTTTTTTTCCATAATTATTTAGTATATAATCTATATAGTAAGCATGCAAAAAAATTCAATTCAAACTCTATCCAAATTAGCCGTTCCATTAAAGTCAAAGGGTAGGCTTTTTAGAGAGAAAAAAACTCACCTAAGGTCAGAATTTCAAAGAGACAGAGATAGAATAATTCATTCGACTGCTTTTCGAAGACTTAAACATAAAACACAAGTATTTGTTAATACTACTGGAGATCACTTTAGAACAAGAATTACTCATTCTTTAGAGGTATCTCAAATTGCTAGAACTTTATCTAAATTTTTTAATCTTAATGAAGATTTATCTGAAACTCTCAGTTTAGCTCATGATTTGGGTCACACACCTTTTGGACATGCAGGAGAAGAAGCTCTTAATTATTGTATGAAAAGATATGGGGGTTTTGATCACAACATACAGACATTAAGAACAATTTTATTTCTAGAAAATAGATATTATGAATTTAAAGGTTTAAACTTAACTTTAGAAACATTAGATGGATTAATAAAGCACAATGGACCAATTAATAATCTAAAAAAATACAAAGAAATTTTAGGGATAAATTATTTTAAAAATAAAATTAAGTTTTCTTTAAGCCCGTCACTAGAAGCACAAGTAGCGTCTATATCAGATGATATAGCTTACAACAGTCACGATCTTGAAGATGGCTTAAAATCTAATTTATTTTATCTTAGCGATTTAGAAAGTATTCCAATTTTAAATAAGATCGTCTTAAAACATAAAAAAAAAATAAAAAAATATTCGACAGATTTGGTTATTAGACAAATAGTAAGAGAAATAATAAATGAAATGGTTAAAGATTTAATTATAAATACTCAAAAAAATATCAAAAAAAAAAGAATTCGAAGTTTAAATGATGTTTTAAAATCAAAATATCCTATTGTTATATTCTCAAATAAAATGAAAAAATTCGATACAAAAATTAAAAGTTTTTTGAGAAAAAAAATGTACTATCATAAGAATGTCATATCCAATACAAATAAAGGAAAAAAGATTATTAAAAGATTATTTTTTTCTATACAAAAAAATCCAAACAAATATATAAATGTGAGTAAATACGATAAAACAAATATTGCTAGATCAATTTGTGATTTTATAGCTGGTATGACTGATAGATATGCAATAAATTTATATAAAAAGATTAAATGAATATATTTGAAAATTATTTATCAAAAATACACAAGATTGTTTTAGATAACAAAAAAACTTTTAAACTTGAAATTCTGGAAAATCTAGAAAATATTAATTTAGAAATTCCTCCAGATCATTTTAATTATGATTTATCTTCAAATGTTTCTCTAGTTTTAGCTAAAACAAATAAACTAAATCCGATTGATTTAGCTAAAAATATGAGAAATTTACTATTAAAAAAAATAAGTCATTTTGAAAAAATTGATATAGCTGGACCTGGTTTTTTAAATATTAAACTTACAAAAGAGGCATTTATTTATAACATAAATGATATATTTAAAAATAAAGATACCTATGGTTCAAAAAAACTAAACAAGATTTATAACATAGAATTTGTTTCAGCTAACCCAACAGGCCCAATGCATGTAGGTCATTGTAGGGGAGCAGTGTTCGGAGATGTTTTATCAAACTTATTAAAATTTAATGGAAACAAAGTAATTAAAGAATATTATATAAATGATTATGGTAACCAAATTAAGAACTTTGTTGAGTCTGTTTATTTACGAATTAGAGAAATTAAATACAAAGAGAATTTTATTTTTAAAGAAAATTTGTATCCTGGCGAGTATATTAAGCAAATTGCTAAAAATATAATTAACCATAACAAAAATATTAATACTAAAAATCTTGATAATTGCTTTGAGGAATTAAAAAAACTGTCATTAAAAGAGTCAATGAATTTGATTAAAGATGATCTAAAAAAACTTGGTATACAACATGATAATTTTTTTTCAGAAACTGAACTTGTAAAAAATGAATTAGTAAACAAAGTTGTTAAAGAATTAATAGCAAACAATTTTGTGGAGAAGGGTTACCTAAATCCGCCAAAGGGTGAAAAATCAAAAAATTGGAAAAAAGTAGAAAGACTTATTTTTAAATCTACCGAATTTGGTGATGACACAGATAGGGCATTACAAAAAGATGACGGTTCTTGGACTTATTTTGCTAATGATGTTGCTTATCATGCAAACAAAATAGATAGAAAATTTGATAACTTAATTAATATATTAGGTGCTGATCACACAGGCTATATTAAAAGAATTAAAGCAGCTGTATCTGCATTATCAAATAAAAAAGTGAATTTGGATTGTAAAGTTTGTCAACTAGTAAAACTTTTCAAGGATGGACAGCCATTCAAGATGTCCAAAAGAGCAGGAGATTTTATTTCAGTACAAGATTTATTAAATGAGGTTGACAAAGATTCAATTCGTTTCATGATGCTAAATAGGAGCAATGATGTAGAATTAGATTTTGATTTTGAAAAAATAAAAGAAAAAACAAAAGATAATCCTGTTTATTATGTTCAATATGCGTATGCTAGAATTAACTCAATAATTAGAACACTTAAGATAAATCTAGATAAAAATATTTTCGTTACTTCTGACTCATTTTCTCCTAACGAATATGAAATTAAAATTTTAAAGAAAATATTTGAATGGCCTAAAGTAATTGAGTCTGCCTCAATAAAGCTTGAGCCTCATAAAATTCCATTTTATTTATATGAACTCTCTACTATATTTCACTCATATTGGAGCAGAGGCAACAAAGACAGTAAATTTAGATTTATTGAAAAAGGTCATATAAAAAGGCCAGAGTCTTTAGCATTCATTTATCTTATAGCAATAGTTATAAAAAATGGAATGAGTATTCTCGGAGTTTCTCTTCCAAATAAAATGTGAATTTAATGTATAAAGTTATAAATATATTACTGTTTTTGATTATAGTTATATTTATTTTATTTACATATAAATATTATTCATCAAGCAAAAATATCAAAATAAACAATTTTAATCGTAGTAATATCAATCAAATTTTAGATAAAAAAATAATTAACTTACCAATTCTTATTAATGATACGAATAATATAATTGTATTTAATGACTCTTTTAATGATGAATTTAAAAATGAAAAAAAAAGAAACTTTTGGGATTTGCTAAAAATTAGATGAGACAAAAAGCTTTAATTGTTAGTCTGAAAGGTATCAAACTATCAAAAATGGAAAAAATTTTGTTATCGAAAGAAAAACCTTGGGGTGTAATATTATTTAAAAGAAATTTAAAAACATTTAGTCAAATTAAAGCTTTAACTTCTCAAATTAGAAAAATAACTAAAAATAAAAAATTTCCTATTTTGATAGATGAAGAAGGTGAAAACGTCTCAAGATTAAGAAAAATTATTAATCATAATATTTCTTCTAATTTTTTTGGAGCATTGTTTAGTAAAAATAAAAATTTTTGTATAAGAATCTATGAACACTATATTTATTCAATTTCAAAAATATTAAAAGAATTAGGAATAAATATAAATTCTATACCAGTTCTAGATGTTTTAAGAAAAAACACAAATAAGATCATTGGAAATCGAAGTTTTTCTCAAGATAAAAATGTTGTAAAGGAACTTGGCAAACTTACTATAAAATTTTTAAACACTCATAAAATAGGTGGAATTATAAAACATATTCCTGGTCATGGGGCCGCAACTTCAGATAGTCACAAAAAAATGCCTAAGATTTTACTTAGCTTAAAAAATTTAAATAAGATAGATTTTTATCCGTTTAAAGTATCTAATTCGAAATTTGCAATGACAGCTCACATTCTATATCCTAGAATTGATAATAAAAATCCTGCAACTTTTTCAAAAAAAATTATTAAAAAAGTAATTAGAAAGAGTTTAAAATTCAAAGGTATTTTAATATCTGACGATATTTCTATGAAAGCTCTAAAATATGATTTAGTTACAAATGCAAAAAAATCTATTGAAGCTGGTTGTAACATCGTATTATACTGTTCAGGAAATACCAATGACAACTTCAAATTGATAAAATCTTTGCCTTATATTGACAAATTCACCTCAAAAAAAACATCAGAATTTTTTAAGTTTTTAAGGTAAAATTAATAATGGAATCAAAAAATAGCGATCAAATTTCTATCGATATTCCGAATTATAGCGGACCTTTAGAAATTCTTTTGGATTTAGCAAAAACTCAAAAAGTAGATTTAGCAGAAATTTCTATTACTAAATTAGCAGATCAATTCCTAGAATTTATAAAAAAAAACGATAATCTAAACCTTGAAACTGCATCCGAGTTTTTATTAATGGCTACTTGGCTAGCTTATTTAAAATCGAAATTATTATTACCTGATGATAAGGAAGATGATTTCAAAGCTTTGGAGGTTGCAGAAAAATTAAAACTTCAACTTAAAAAATTAGAATTAATTCGTATTTTATCTGATCAAATGCTTAAAAAAAAAAGATTAGGAGTTGATATATTTACAAGGGGAATGAAAGGAGGAATTAGATCAATAAATACTCCAGTTTACGATATTTCACTTTTTGAATTACTCAAAACATATTCTGAAATTCAAATGCAAAAAACTTTTCAAAATATTAGTATTCCCAGATTACCAGTTTTTACGACTGAGGAAGGAATAAAACAGATTAAGCAAAATCTAGATAAAATAATTGATTGGAAAAATATAAAAGAATTAATTCCAAAATTTTATTCAGATAAAAAAATGAATAGAACAGGTTTAGCTGGCATATTTTCTGCATGCCTTGAATTAACGAAAGAAGGAACTATTTCGGTCCGTCAATTAAAATTATTCGATAAATTAATGATAAAAAAAACATAAAATGAGAGACAAAAAAAAAGCCAATGTAATTGATTTTCCTACCTCTCCATCAAAACTCGAGCGCCAAGTTGAGGCTATTTTGTTTGCGGCTTCTGAACCATTGGATCTTGAAACTATTGAAAAAAGAGTCCAAACAACAGCTAATTTAAAAAATATTATAGAAAATCTCCAATCAATGTACAAAAAAAGAGGAATTAATTTAGTTTGTATTAAAAATAAATGGTCTTTTCGGACAGCTGATGACTTATCAAAATTAATGTCTTTACAAAAATCTACACAAAAAAAATTGTCAAAAGCCACTATAGAGACCTTAGCAATAATTGTTTATCACCAACCTGTAACGAGATCTGAAATAGAGGAAATTAGAGGAGTAACTTTTGCTTCTAATACTCTGGAAATCTTATTAGAACTAAATTGGGTTAGACCAGCAGGCCGAAAAGATGTACCAGGTAAACCAATCCAGTACGGTACAACAGAAAATTTTTTAAATCATTTTAATATTCAAAAATTGTCAGACTTACCAACAATTGATGAATTGGGTTCAGCCGGGCTTATTGATACATCAAGTATTGATAAGTCAATCTTTGGAACTGGTAAATTCTTTAAAGAGCAATCAATATCTGAAAAACAGAATATTTATGAAGAAATAGACGAAGCCATTAAAAAAGCTCCAGAGAAGGAAAAATAAATATTTATTTAACCAAATTTATTGTATATAATCAATATTATGGGAATTAGTTTCTGGCAAATAGCGATAGTAGTTGTGCTTGTTGTTTTACTCTTCGGAAGGGGAAAAATTTCAAGTTTAATGGGTGATGTAGCTAAGGGCATTAAAAGTTTTAAAAAAGGTATGTCTGATGATCCTTCAAACAACAGTCAAAATGAAAATACTAAGTCAGACAACCCTGACTCTGAAAATAAATAATCAAAATGCCTCAAATTGGATGGTTAGAGATTTTATCTGTTGTAGTTATTGCAATTTTAGTCTTAGGCCCTAAAGAATTTCCAATAGCTCTCAAAAGAATTGGAAGCTATATAGGTAAAATTAAAAATACATTAAATAAGTTAAAGAAAGAAGTGTCGTCAGCAACTGAAGACATTGATTTAGAGCGGGATACAAGTTCAAAAGATAAATTTAAAAAAGATATAAAAAGAAATGGCTGAAGATAACAATTTTACAAGTCATTTTGTCGAACTTAGAACTAGACTTTTACACTCCTTATTTTTTATCTTTTTTGTATTTATAATCTCCTATTTTTTTGCTGAAGAGATCTATAATTTTTTAGTAGAACCGTACTCTGACGCTGTTAAACATGACAAGATGAATAGACGTTTAATTTTTACAGCACTTCATGAAACTTTCATCACATACATTAAAGTTGCTTTTTTTGCTGCAATCTTTTTAGGTAGCCCAGTTCTGTTAATTCAAATATATAAATTTATCGCTCCAGGACTTTATAAAAATGAAAAAAAAACAATTTTACCTTATTTAATTTCAACACCGATACTTTTTCTTTTTGGCGGACTTCTCGTTTATTACCTAGTAATGCCTTTAGCTATTAAGTTTTTTTTATCATTTGAAACTCTTGGTTCAAGTTCTAGCTTACCTATTCAACTTGAGGCAAAAGTGAATGAGTATCTATCTTTGATAATGAGATTGATATTTGCTTTTGGAATAAGTTTTCAATTACCAATATTATTAAATTTATTAGCTAGGATAGGTGTAGTAAATTCAGATTACCTCAAATCAAGAAGAAGATATGTGATCGTAATTATATTTGCTATAGCGGCAGTTTTAACTCCACCAGATCCAATTACTCAAATTGGACTAGCAATACCTTTGTTATTACTTTATGAGTTATCTATATTTACCGTTAGATTCACTGAGAAGAAAAAGGAAAACAGTAACTTAAAAGATGCATAATTTAAAAGATCTTAGAAAAAACCTAAAAAATTACAAGAAAAAATTACTTAATAGAAATTTTGATTTAGATGTTGATTTATTTGAAGATTTGGATGGACGAAATAGAAAATTAATCAATCATAAAGAAAAATTAGAGCAGGAGAAAAAAATACTATCTAAATCCAAAGCAGAAAATAATTTTCAAAAATCAAAAGAAATTTCAAACACGATTATAAAAATTTCAAATGAGCTTAGTGAAATACAAAAAAAATTAAATAAAATTTTATATTTTATGCCTAATTTAGCTCTTGACGATGTACCTGTTGGTAAAGATGAAAAAGCAAATAAATTAATTGAAAAATTTGGTAATATTAAAAAATTTTCATTCAAACCAAAATCGCATGATCAAATTGGTCTCAAAAACAACGAAATAGATTTTGATACTTCGATTAAATTATCTGGATCAAGATTTGTTATTTTAAAGAATAAGATGGCTTTATTAGAGAGAGCACTTATAAATTTTATGCTGGACGTACATACTACTGAATTTAACTACACTGAAGTCTCTCCACCTTTAATTGTAAATGAAAATGTAATGTTTGGAACAGGTCAACTTCCTAAATTTGAAGATGACCAATTTGAAATAAAATTTGAGGATTCCAATCAAAGAAAATTTTTAATACCGACTGCAGAAGTTGTTTTAACTAATTTAGTAAAAGAGTCCTTATTAAACAAAGATCAACTACCTTTAAGATTTGTTGCCTCAACACCATGTTTTCGTAAAGAAGCTGGCAGTTATGGTAAAGATACGAAGGGAATGATAAGACAACATCAATTTTACAAAGTTGAATTAGTTAGCATCGTAGAACCACAAAATTGCAATAATGAACTTGATCGTATGTTAAAATGTGCAAAAAGTATTCTTGAAAAATTGGAAATACCTTATCAAATAATTTTACTATCTTCTGGAGATATGGGGTTTAGTTCAGAAAAAACTTATGACCTTGAGGCTTGGTTACCATCACAGAATAAATATAGAGAAATATCAAGCTGTTCATCATGCGGCTCATTTCAGGCAAGGCGAATGGGAGCAAAATATAAATCTACAAAAGGAAATGAATTTGTAGGCACTCTAAATGGCTCTGGTTTAGCAGTAGGTAGATTAATGATTGCGTTACTGGAAAATAATCAAAATGATGATGGGTCAGTGACAATTCCAAATGTTCTAAAAAAATACATGAATAATTTGGATAAAATTTAATAAAATTTAACTTGTTTATCCAATACATTTATTATAATTGTCAATCATGAGTGGACAAGGAATTGCACAATTTATTCCCTTAATATTGATTTTTGTAATTTTTTATTTTTTTTTAATAAGACCTCAACAAAAAAGAGTCAAAGATCATAAAACAATGGTAGAATCCTTAAAAAGGGGTGATGAGGTAATTACTTCTGGAGGGATAATTGGCGTTGTTGAACGTGTGATGGAGGACGACCGCATTGAAGTTATCATCGGTGAAGGTACTAAAGTTCAAATTATCAAATCAACAATTACAAGCTTATTAAAAAAAGAAGAAGCTAAAAAATAATTCTTTTTTGTGCTTAATTTTTCTAAAATAAATATTCTCTTTATTTATTTAATATTTTTTTTAATTTCAATATTTTCTGTCCTTAATTTTCAGTCAGATGATAATTTAATTATTAATAAAAAGGTAAATCTTGGGTTGGACTTACAAGGCGGCTCATATCTTTTGTTGGAAATAAATTCTGATAAGCTAGTAGAAGAAAAAATTCAATCTAAAGTTATACCTTTAAAAAAAATTCTTAAAGATAATAATTTAGAATATTCAAATTTTAAAATAGATAAAAATTCTTTAACCTTTTCAATTAATGATATGGATAAGTTTGAATTACTTTTCTTTTCTAAGAAAGATAATTCATTAAATCCTTATTTTGATAATTTTAGATCATTTGAATTAGATTATATAAATCTTAAGGAAAATAATGTAAAAGTTTTATTTTCTAAATATGGCTTACTCACGATAAATAATGCAGCCTTAAAACAATCAATTGAAATAGTTAGGCGTAGGATAGACGACGTTGGCACAAAAGAACCTACTATTTTACAAAGAGGTGATAAACGAATATTAGTTGAATTGCCAGGGCTTAAAGATCCAGAAAGAATAAAAAAACTTCTTGGTAAAACGGCACAACTAAATTTTAGATTAGTAGCAGATAACTCAGAATTTGGTGTGGATGAATTAATATCAGATACTGGAGAAGACCTTAAAATAAGTAAAAGAATTATTATGAGTGGCGAAAATTTAATAGATGCACAACCAAGTATTCAAAATCAAAGAAATGAACCTGCTGTATCCTTTTCACTTGACAGATTAGGTGCACAAAAGTTTGGAAGAGCTACTACAGATAATGTTGGAAAAAGACTTGCGATAGTACTCGATGGAAAAATTATAAGTGCGCCAAATATAAATGAACCAATTACTTCAGGAAGTGGCATGATTTCAGGAAACTTTTCATTTCAGGAGGCCACAGATTTAGCTCTATTGTTGAGGTCGGGCGCTTTACCAACACCGTTAAATGTTGTTGAGGAAAGAACAGTAGGTCCTGATCTAGGTGAGGACTCTATTAAGTCAGGTATTTTTTCACTTATAGTTGGTTTTATATTGGTTATTTTTTATATGTTTTACAAATATAAGATATTTGGATTAGTGGCTAATTCAGCTTTAGTTGCTAACTTATTAATGCTGATAGGAGTGTTAACAATTCTAGAAGCTACTTTAACACTACCAGGAATAGCTGGGATTATACTAACTGTTGGTATGGCTGTTGATGCAAACGTCTTAATATTTGAGAGAATAAAAGAAGAATTGAAAACAGAAAAATCATTAATACATGCATTTGACTCGGGATATTCAAAAGCAAAGATAACAGTTCTAGATGCCAATATAACAACATTAATTGCTGCGATTATTTTATTTGCTTTTGGTTCTGGACCAGTAAAAGGTTTTGCAATTACTTTAGGAATTGGGATAATTACAACGTTATTTACAGCATACTTTTTAGCTAGGCATTTAACATCGATTATTGTTTTAAGAAAAAATAATAAGGAAATAAAGATTTAATGATAAAAAATATTAATTTTGTTTCAAAATTTAAAAAAGCTAATTCGGTTTCTTTTATTATTTTTGTAGCGAGTATAATTTTCATTATTTTCAAGGGATTAAACTACGGAATAGACTTTAAAGGAGGTACACTTATAGAGCTCAGAACAGATGGATCTGTTAAAGCACCCTCTATACGAGAAACTTTGAACTTAATGGACTTAGGTGATATTAATGTGAAAAAATTTGGTAAAAAAGGAGATTTTTTAATAAAAATAGAACTAAAAGATAAAAATAATGAACTTATACCTAAGATAAAAAAAAACTTATCTGAAAATTTGAATTCTGAAATAGACTTTAGAAGGGTAGAAAGCGTTGGTCCTAAAGTAAGCACTGAATTATTAGAATCTTCAGTTATAGCAATTACTTTAGCGCTAGCAGCTATGCTTTTTTATATTTGGGTCAGATTTGAGTGGCAATTTAGTCTGGGATCAATAATTGCATTATTTCACGATGTCATTATAACCCTTGGAATTTTTTCGATTTTATCATTAGAAATTAATCTTTCAATTATTGCTGCAGTTCTTACTATAGTTGGTTATTCAATGAATGATACAGTTGTTATTTATGATCGAATTAGAGAGAACTTATTAAAATACACAAAAATAAATATCAGTGATGTTACAAATTTATCGATTAATGAAACCCTGGCTCGAACATTGATAACCTCTGTAACAACTTTACTAGCGTTATTATCTATTTTTATTTTGGGTGGAGAAATTTTAAAAGGATTTTCCTTTGCTATGATATTAGGAGTAATTATTGGGACATACTCTTCCATTTTTGTTGCTTCACCAATACTAAAATTTTTAAAGGTAAATTATAAAACTTTAGAAAAAGAGGAAGAAAAAATTGTCCCTTAAATCAATAAAGATTTTGAGCGGCTACCATCGATAAAAGCATTGGGAGAGATAATAAAGTGTTTACTCTAGAAAATAGCATTGCATTTTTAGCAGATTTTGCCTTTTCCTCTGGTGTAGACTCTATGATTCCTAAAGCCTTTTTTTGGTTTGGCCAGATTACAAACCAGACATTATAGGCCATTATTATACCTAACCACATGCCAATACCTATTGCTGTCGTTTTCGGGTCTCCGCTTCCTATGCCTAAAATCATTGCCTGATGAACGTAACCCTGCAAATAAGATACGATTAATCCAGTTATTATAGTGCCTAATGCAGCCCACCTAAACCAAAATAATGCTTTTGGTGCAATAACTTTTCCAATTGCAGGTTTTTGATCGTCAGGAATATTCGGCATTGAGGGTATTTGAACAAAGTTAAAGTACCATAACAATCCAATCCACATTACACCCGTCAAAACATGCAAATATCTAAATAACCAACTAAAAAAATATCTGTCAAACACAAAACCATCACCAAAAAAATGCAATCCTAAAAGCAACAAGATAGCAATAGCTAGCGACAAATGAATTGTTTTTGAGAGTGATTGTAAAATATTTGTCATATTCTTTTATAACACAAAAAAAGCTTTTACGCAGTCTTTTTCATTGAGCCATTACCAATAATTTCCCTAATGAATTTACCTGTGTAACTGTCTTTAACGGTTGAAATTTTTTCTGGTGTGCCTTCAGCTATAATTCTACCTCCATTAATACCACCTTCAGGCCCCATATCTATAATATGATCAGCTGTTTTAATCACGTCTAGATTATGTTCGATTACAACGACAGTATTCCCAGTATTTGCAAAAGCCTGTAATATTTCAAGGAGTTTCTTTATATCATGAGAATGTAAGCCCGTTGTAGGTTCATCTAAAATATACAATGTTCTTCCCGTTGGTCTTTTTGACAGCTCTTTTGCTAATTTAATTCTTTGAGCCTCACCACCAGATAAGGTGGTTGCTTGTTGACCTATTTTCATATACCCAAGACCAACATGTTTTAGTGTGATTAATTTAGATTTTATGTTTTGAATATTTTCAAAAAACTCACATCCTTCGTCAACAGTCATATCTAACACATCGGCAATGTTTTTATTTTTAAATCTAATCTCTAAAGTTTCTCTATTATATCTTGCTCCTTTGCAGGTGTCACAAGGTATAAAAACATCAGGTAAAAAATGCATCTCATATGTTAAAACACCGTCTCCCTCACAAGTCTCACATCTTCCACCTTTGACATTAAATGAGTATCTTCCAACTTTGTATCCTCTAGCTTTGGACTCTGGAAGTCCAGCAAACCATTCTCTTATTGGTCCAAAAGCACCGGTGTAAGTCGCTGGATTAGATCTCGGTGTCCTCCCTATTGGCGATTGATCTATATCAATAATCTTATCAATTAATTCAGTTCCTTTGAATCCCGTAAAAGCTTTAGGAACTTTTCGACTTTTATTTTTATTTAGTATTAAATTAAAAGCATTATATAAAGTATGTAATATTAGAGTTGATTTACCACTTCCTGAAACACCAGTAACACAAGTAAATGTTCCAACTGGTATTTTTAAATTTACTTTTTTTAAGTTATTTCCACTTGCACCACTAATTTCTATAAATCTTCCGTTTTTTGCCGACCTTCTTTTTTTTGGAATTGAAATAAATTTTTTTTTTGATAAATAATTTCCAGTTATACTTTTTTCATTTTTAATTATTTCTTTTACCTCACCTTCAGCAATAATTTGACCACCTTTTAAACCAGCTTCAGGACCAATATCAATAATATGATCAGAACTTTCCATAGTTTCAATATCATGTTCAACAACAATTACAGTGTTTCCTAAATCTCGTAACTTTTTAAGGGCAGCAATTAATTTTTTATTGTCTCTTTGATGTAAGCCTATTGAAGGTTCGTCTAAAACATATAACACTCCAGTTAACCCTGACCCTATTTGTGAAGCCAATCTAATTCTTTGTGCTTCTCCTCCTGACAAAGTTCCAGACTCTCTCGATAAAGTTAAATAATTTAAACCAACGTTTAATAAAAAGTTCAATCTTTCACTAATTTCCTTAAGAATATGTTGTGCAATTTTAATCTCTTTTTCGTTAAAAACTTTTTCTAAACTTACAAACCATTTTTGAGCTTCATCAATCGATTTTTCAGTTACTTGACTAATATTCAAATTGTTTATTTTAACACATAACGCTTCATCTTTTAATCTCATTCCGTTACATTTTTCACAATCTGTTTCGCTTTGATATTGAGAAATTTCTTCTCTTTTCCACTCACTATCAGTCTCAAGATACCGTCTCTCTAAATTATTTATTACACCTTCAAAAGTCTTTTTAGTGGTGTATGCTTCGTACCCATCGTCATACGTAAATTTAATTTCTTCTTCGTCTGAACCGTATAAAATAATATCTTGTATTTTTTTTGGAATTTTCTTCCAAGATTCAGAAAGTGATATTTTGTAATGTTTTGCTATCGAAGATAAAGTTTGAGCATAATATAATGATGTTGATTTAGACCATGGTTCAATAACACCATCTTGTAAACTTTTTTTTGGATCGGTTATTACCAAATTAGGGTCAACATTTAGATTGTGGCCTATTCCCTCACATTCTTCACAAGCTCCGTATGGAGAATTAAATGAAAATAATCTCGGTTCAATTTCTTCAATGGTAAAGCCACTTTCAGGACAGGAAAATTTTGATGAAAAAGTTATTGTTTCTTTTTTTCTAAATTTCTTTGGTAGTGTTTCATTTTCATATTCTACAATAAGCAAACCATCTGAAAGATTTACAGCTGTTTCAACACTATCGGCTAATCTATTACCTAAATTTGAATTTAAAATTATTCTGTCTACTATTATGGAGATATCGTGTTTTACTTTTTTATTAAGATTTGGAAATTCGTCAATATTAAGATATTTACCATCAACTTTAATTTTTGAAAAACCTCTTTTTTTATAATTAAGAATTTCTTTTTTGTATTCTCCTTTTCTGCCTCTAACTATTGGTGCAAGTAAATAAATTGTATTATTTTTAGGTAATTTCTTTATTTTATCTACCATTTCACTTATGGGCTGTGACCTAATAGGTTTACCAGTGAATGGGGAGTAAGGTATACCAACTCTAGCGAACAAGACTCTCATATAATCATAGATTTCTGTTACAGTAGCCACAGTGGAGCGAGGATTTTTAGAAGTATTTTTTTGCTCGATCGAAATAGCTGGACTTAAACCTTCAATGAAATCCACATTGGGTTTTTTCATTTTATCTAAAAATTGTCTGGCGTAAGACGAAAGACTTTCCACATATCTTCTTTGACCCTCTGCATAAATTGTATCAAAAGCCAAAGAAGACTTTCCAGATCCAGAGAGGCCAGTAATTACCACAAGTTTCTCTTTAGGAATTTCTAATGAAACATTTTTTAAGTTGTGTTCTTTGGCGCCTTTTATAACGATTTTTTTCAACATTTTTTTTCTAATAAATAATAATCATCTTATATTTACTTATCAAATATGATATAAATAAAAATATTTTAATAATTAAAAATCAAAATTTATTCAAAATATTATGGCTGGAAGTTTAAATAAAGTACAATTAATAGGTCGTT
>MDTE01017024.1_pt1 | contig 14786 bp, 9 predicted proteins | sample 811231 | NCBI WGS metagenome assembly MDTE01 (sample SAMN05326651, study PRJNA326480) | marine metagenome | isolation source: seawater | place: Indian Ocean: Red Sea | collected 2010 | reverse complement strand
GAAGAAGGCGTCCGTTCGAGTCGCGACGACGAGGCGAGGCGGACGACGCGCGGGGACGAGACGACGACGACGACGACGCGACGACGAGGGGACGAGGGGACGAGACTCGCGACTCGACGCGTTCGTGGTCGCGACGACGCGCGGGTGCATCGATGCAAACGTCTTCATGCATTCATTCATGCATGCATTCGAATCGAATGCGTCCGTTGGCGCTTTTTTCGAAATTTGAATGCATTTGAATTTTTGAAATGTGAATGACGCGCGTGCGTCGTGACCGTGGACGCGGTGGTGATGGTGGTGATCGATGGGCGTGCGTCGATGGGATCGATCGGGCGCGACTTGGATGGGAGACTGACGAGAGCGATCGTTTCGCGCGCGCGCGCGCGACGTAGGTATCGAGAGAGAAAGGAAGACGACGACATGCCCGCGGGAGAACAACCGTCGGTGAGCTCGAAGAAGCCGGAGCGTAAGCGACGGCGACGACGCGATAAGGAAAAGCCGAAGAGATCGGTGTCGGCGTATCTGGTGTTTTTGAACCGACATCGGCAAAAGGTTCAAGACGCGCACCCGACGTGGAGCGTCACCGAGGTGACGAAGCATCTCGCCACCAAGTGGAAGGATGTGACGGCCAGCGAGCGCGCGGAGTGCCAGAAGATCTCCGACGCGGACAAGGAACGATACTACGAAGAGATGAGGAACTACGTGCCGTTGCCGGACGAAAAGGAGGAGGAACCGGCGCCTCGATACGACAAGGATGGTAACCGCAAGCGCCGCAAAAAGGATAAAAACGCGCCGCGCAAAAACCGAAGCGCGTACATCATCTGGGCGCAAGAGTACCGCGAAAAGCACTTTCGACCGAAGGCTTCGACGCCGCAAGCTGTTTCTTTCCGCGACCAAGCGACGCAACTCGGCAACGCGTGGAAGAAGATGACGGATAAGGATAAGAAGAAGTACGTGGACGCCGCCATGCGCGAAGCGCAAGAGTACGCCATCAAGCGCGACGCTTTCATCGCTGAGAAGAAGGCGCTCGCCATCGCCGCTCGCGAAGCGAAGCGTCAACGCTTGCTTGACGAAAAGCGCGCGTGGGAAGCCACCAAGTTGGCCGCGGCGGCGCTCAAGAAGCAACGCAAGGAGGAGAAAGCCGCCGAAAAGGCTGAGGGCGGCAAGCCGAAGCAGCGCAAGGAGGGCAGCCTCGCCGCGAGCAAGACGCTTCCGAAGAGCAAGAAGCAATCTGATTCCGCCATCATGGAAAAGATGCGTCAAGCCGTTCTCAGTGTCGCGCCGTCTGAAAACGCCTGGATGGCCATCATGGACACCCACGAGCAAAACCCGGAGACGGTGATGAACGCCTACAAAAACTTCTTGGACAACAAAAAGCAAGGTCATTTCCGACAAGATCCGAAGGCTTTCCTCGTCGCCTGCCTCGGTTACGAAGAAGCCAACGGGTTCTTGAGCTAAGCTTTTCGAACGGCTCGAGTGGAATCAGAGCATTTCAACCGAATCCCAAACTTTGTTGGCGCGTCTCTAGACGCGCGTGTAGACCTCGCATCGCGCTCGACTTTTTGAACGAACAAAAACTTTGACGATACAATATATGAATGAATAACACAGAAGACTTGATACATTCACGTGCAGCGTCTGTCGACCCTTCATCGTCTCGACGTCGTCGCGTCTCACGCCGCGTCGCCGCCGCCTGTTCGGTTGGGCCCGGAAAAAAACGCCTTTCTCGGTCTCGGGACGCGCTCGCGGCACTCTTCGGCCGCCGTCGACGCGTCTCGCGCGATGTCGACGCGCGCGAACGATCGAAAGCGGCGCGCGCGCTCAATCGCGAGCGCGTTTCGCGTCCTGCGCCTCGATGTCGGCGCGTCGGCGGCGGAGGTCAAGTCGGCGTACAAAACGCTCGCGCGCGCGCATCACCCAGACAAGACGGGCGGCGACGCGGACGCGTTTCGCCGGATTCAAGAGGCGTACGAGAAGATACTGGCGAAACATGAGCGCGATCGCGTCTCGATGGCGGCCATGGACACGGCGACGCGCGATGGAGGTGACGCGAGACGTCGCGCGGCTTCGGAGGCGAGACGCGGCGAGTCCGACGCGACCGTGCTCGAGCTTCGACAGGGCGAAGATGGCGCGGCGTTGACGCGCGGTGGAGATTTAAAACATCTCGGTGACGAACGGTTCGAGGCCGGTGAGTACGAAACGGCGATCGAGTGTTACACCGCGGCGGCGGCGTACGCCAAGGTTGACGGAACGGTGGAATACGCCGAGCTCTATCACGCCAGAGGTTCGGCGTACGAGAGACTGGAGCGGTGGCGAGAGGCGATCGACGACGCCGATCGGGCGATCGGCGTTCGCGCGCTGTGGCCACCGCCGTGGCTCTTGAAGGGTCGCGCGATCGAGGCGTCGGGCGCGTGGTCGCGAGCGGCGGAATTGTACAGAGAGTGCGCCGAGCGAAGCAAGACCAAGGATGGCGACGAGGAGACGACGCGACGGTTCCTCGACGGATTGAAACGCGCGGAGATGAAGATGACGACGCAAGATCGCATGGCCGAGGTGAAGGCGCACCGAGGACCGGTGATCGGTATGGCGATGAAACCGGCGCCGGCGAGCGCCGAGGACGACGTTTCGGAACCAGTCAACGCCTACGTCGCCACGATCGGTGCGGATCGATATTTGAGAATATACAGTGTGCCACAGGGGGAGTGTTTGTACTTCGAAAAGTGCAGCGTGGATTTGAAAGCCTTCAAGTGGTGTCCCACGGGTTCGGGCGCGCTCGTGGTGAACGGCGCGAACGGCTTTGTGCGGTTTTACGAATTCGAGTGCGCGTCTCGAGGCGCACCGCGCGCGACGCTCGCGTCTTCGCACAAACTCGTCGGGTTTCCAGACTCCATGGACACCACGGCCGTCGCCATCGATGTCACGGGTGAATTCGTCGCGGTCGGCTCGAACGACGGTTCCATTTGCGTGTGGGACGCCGCGCACGCGACGCTCGATCGCGCCATACCGGCGGGACTCAACGCGCACAAACGCGGCATCACGAGTCTCAGTTTCCACCCCGTGTTCGGTCGAGCGCAACTCACGAGTGGATCTCTCGACGGCGACGGACGCGTGTGGGATTTAGTCGGCGAGGCGACGGAGGAGCCGGGCGAGTGTTTGCACACGCTCCGATGGAACGCCGGCGCCGTCGTCGACGTCAATTATCTCGCGTGCGGACGTCTCATCGTGACCTCGACGTCGAGCACGGCGTCGGAGAAAACAACCACCGTGTCCACGAACAGACTCCTCGTGTGGAGCTCCGTGAGCGGGCGATTGTGCAAGTGGTACGACGCCCACGCGAGTCGCGTCACCGCGTTCACGTGGCACCCGTACCCGGGTTCGAGAAATTTAGCCGTGACGGGATGCGACGACGGCGTCCTGCGCATGTGGTCCATCAGGGCCGCGCCGAGCGGTGCCGGGAAACCTCTTCGAGAGAACGACGAACACGCCGGGCGAATCGCGGAGACGCACAAGACGGACGTGCGTTTCGCCGGCGCCGCGCTCGACGTCGCGTACTCGCCGACGGGCGGTCTTCTCGCCGCCGTCACGAGGGATGGATATTTACACGTGCACGACAGCGACACGCTCGAGACGGCGTCGTCTTGGCGCGTGAACGCCGAGGGATCGGTCACGAGCGTCGCGTGGAGTCCCGCACCGGTGGCCCTGCGCTCGGGCGAACGCCTCGACGCGTCGTCGCCGTGGATGGTGGTCACCGGCGACGATTCGGGTCGCGTGTGCATCTGGCGAGTCGCTCGCGGCGCGAACGACGACGACGACGACGAGAGTGGCGGTGGCGATGCCATCGACGGCGAGAACGGCGGCGCGTCGACGTCGCGCCGTCGCGCATTGCTTCGTGAATCCAACGGCGTGTTTACGGCGCGAGACATGAAAACGTGGTGGGACGGCGAAGAAAACGCGAGCGAAGTCACCCCTCGCGTCGACGCCGAGGGGTGGTACTTGGGTCCGTCGCCCGAAGATAAACCCATTCACAAGGCGCTGCGTCTGGGCAACGCGCCCGAGCAGACACACGATGCGAAACGTCTGACGTCGGAGTACGTAGACTTGGCGCTGCGCGACGGCGAGCGCGCCACGCGAGAGGCGTACGACGAGATCGACGCAAAGATACGCGAGTTACAGCGCGCGCGCGAGGCATACATGCGGGATCCGACGAATGACGCCGCGGATAAGCGCACGTACGGCGCGAGATTCGCGGCGGAGATGGAACCTCTGCGCGCGCGGCGAGCGCGCGTCTACGCCGGATTGAAAACGCGAGACGACGCCTTTTTTTAAAACCATCGAAAACCGTCGAAAGGTAGGTGTAAATACATTATTATTCATACAGACAAAAATACGGTGCGCGGACGCGCGACGAGCGCGCCACCGCGACGAAATAACCAAAAAAAAATCACTCCTCCGTCTCCGTCTCGGGAAACTGTTTCGTCTCGCACCGATCAATCATCGTCTTCAGAGACTCCCTGTATCGTTTCACGTGTTCCATGCGAGGATTAATCCGCAACGCCGCCTCGAAACTCTCGAGCGCGAGCTTATACTCGTGCATGGCGAGATAACACAACCCTTTCTCCGAGTGCGCGCCAAAGTGTTGCGGATTGAGAATCAATACGTTTTCGCAATCCTTTATGCTCAAATCGTACAACTGCATGAGATAGAGCGTCGTCGCGCGCTTATTGTGCGCCTCGGCAAACTCTGGTTTCGCCTCCACGATCTCCGTGAAGATATCTCTCGCCATGGGTAATCCATCCGGATCTATGCTCATGGCGCGAATGCCGTCGAGCAACCGCGCGTCGTAGTGACTGTTCCCGCTCTTTTGCCACAACATCCACAACGCGTGCTCGATCGCCTGCGCCGCGGACTCCCTATCGTCATCCACCACGCACAACGCTCGCAACAGCGTCGGTACCAATCGTCGATCGCCCAATTGCACCACGTCTGCGCAAATCGTCTCCGCGTCCTCGTCGTTTGGATCTCGCAGTCTTCGACCCAACGCCGCCGCCAACGCCGCGGACGGCGATAATTCCCCCTCCCTTCGCCGCCGCTCCTCCACCAACGCCTTGGCGACTTCAAAATCATCCTCCTTCACCGCACACTCGATTCGACGCTCGATCCATTCCTCTCGCAGGACGTGTTCGTCCACCGCGTTGCGCTCGGCGGCGGCTCTCGCCGCCGCCTCTCGCACTCGATCCCGCATCCGCGCGTCCTCTTCGATCACGACGAGACCCCCCGTCCTCGACGTCGTCAGCGACACGCTTTCAGACGCTCCGATCGCGCGCGCGGCGACCGAGACGCGAGATTTCCCGCGGCACGCTCGAATCGCGCCCGTGCTGACTCGACATTGCCATTGTCCCGGGGACATCATTCGACGCGTCGTCACCGCCGCGCGCGAGGGTATCGAGCGCATCGCGCGATGCGATACCGCCCCACGCGTTCGTTCGCGTCGTCTCCCCCGCGAGACGCGCGAGGGCGTCGCCGCGCGCGCGCGCGAGAGTGTCGAAAGGATGACGATTGAATGCATCGAGGGGACGGTTGGGTCGGGACGCGCGCGCGAGAGACTGAGAGAGAGAGAGAGACGGTGAGAGAGAGACGACGACGACGCGAACGAGGATGGAGGATGGAGTATTTCAACGACGCGCGACTCAGCGTGGACGCTCACTCGACGCGCGCGCACGAACGGTACGTGGGAATGTGATATTTGATGTTGGCCAACGCGTCGGCGCCGCCGCGGCGCTCGAGCGCGCGAAGCGCGCGACGCACCAGACTGCCGATGTTGCGTTTGGATCGTCCTCGACCGATGAGTTCGGTCTCTTGAGGGAGCGTTGTGCTCTCGTCGTTCTCGTCCTCGCCCGCGTTCCCCCGCCCGCGAGGTGGACGCTCGCGCCACGAGCGCGCGTCGGCGAGGCGCGCGAGCGAGACGTAGACGTCGTCGACGTCTTTGAGCGCGTTGAGTCGAGGCAACAATTGACGGTAATACGGTACCAACGCCTCGCCCACGGCGGGAGACGCGCGCGTGAATTCAACCAACAATTCCAACGTCACCGCGATCACCGCCGGATCGCCCGTATTGAGCGCATCCCTCAACGGAAGCGCGCACCGCGGGAGCGTCTCGAGGAGCGCGCGCTCGCCGCACGCGCGCGTCAATTCAATCCCACCTCTCACCGCCAGCACGCGATACGGATGCGTCGTCTCTCGCACACCATCGATAAATAACGGTAGGTACACCCGCGCGTCCAGCGCCGCCGGGTCCACTCGCCAGGCGATGGCGTTCGCGCCGCCGCCGTGCGCCACGCGCGCCGGCACCTCGCCCGCGTCGTACCTCTGTCGAAACCGCGTCGCCGTCGCCATCGTCGCCGTCGTCATCGAGCGCCCCTTCACGACTCCCACGCTTTTGTATGTACCTTTCGATTCCATCGGTCCCGTCTCGAGAGACGTCTCGACGCCGCTCGCGCTATTTTAAGCGTCGCGTTGTGACCGCGCGCCCACTGTGGTCCCGGGGGAACAACCGATGGAATGATGACTCGTCATTGACATTCGCGCGCGCCCATCGCGCGCGCGCGTCTCCGATCTCGCCGATTTCGTCCCCGAGCGACGAAGGAGACGTTTTCCCGTCGCGGCGCGATCGAGACGATGCGAACGCTCGGCGACGCGCGCGATGGGAGCGATGGGCGTCGTCATCACGTCATGTGGTTGGAATCCGAGCGCGCCGAGGCGTTGCGACGCGCGGACGCGCTTCGAGCGAAAGTCACGGCGAGCAGACGGTTACTGAGCGAGGAATTGAGTCGTCGGAGGCGTGAGGTCGGTCGGGGAGGGACGGGAGCGGGGGTGGGGGGGAGGGGCGGGGGAGACGGGTCGCGCGCGAGGACGCCGACGCCGACGGCGTCGCCGCTCGCGAGTCCGAGTAAGGCGCGTTTGGGAACGGTGGAGGGGGAAAGAGAGACGCACAGGGTGAGAACGGAACGATTGCGTCGAGAGACGACGGATTTAAACGAGAGATTGGACGATTTGAGGATGACGTTGGAACGGGCGAGCGCGGCGAGCGAGGCGGGGACGTCGTCGACGGCGGCGGCGCCGACGAAACCGCCGCGCGCGTCGGACGGCGGCGGTGGGGCGACGAGCGAGGGGTTGCGTCGAGCGAGGGAGACGATGAAGGAGAGGTACGAGAAGGAGCTGAGAGAGACGCGAGAGAGCGCGAGGGAGAGTTGCGAGACGTTAAAATCTGAGTTGGCGCGAGCGAACGAGGAGGCGGCGGCGGCGCGAAGCGCGAGGGACGACGCCGTCGAGGCGTTGCGCGTGGCGAGCGCTGAGTCCATACGTTTGGCCGGTTTAGCGAGTTCAGAGGAACACGAGCGTCAGGCGTACGTCGGGCGCGCGATGGTGGAGGCGAGGAAGGAGTTTGAGGCGAAAATTATCGAGGCGACGTCGGCGACGGAGCGCGCCGAGGCGAGTCGCGCCGAGGAGGTGGCTGATCTCAAGGCGCGATTGGGCAAAGCGAAGGCTGAGTTTGACGCCCATCGAATGGCGGAGAGCGACACGCTCACGTCGCAGATCGCGCAGCAGACGACGATTCAACACAATCTCGTGGAAGAGCTGACGGAGGCGAAATCGGCCGAGCTCGCGGCGAAGACGCGCATCAGAGAACTCGAGGCGCGCGTCGCCGAGGTGACCTCGGCGCTCGATGTGGTGACGAAAGAGATGGCAAACGCGGCGAAAGATCAAAACACCGCCGTGTTGATGAAGGAACAAGCGTTAAACACGAGTTTTGACGAGAGAGAGTTGGAGATGGAGGAGAATCAAAAGACGCTGCGCGACGCCGTCGATCGTCTCACGGCGGAGAGCGCGGAGCGCGGCGACGCGATCGAACGCCTGGAGCGCGAGTTGAAGACGTCCAACGCGGCGCTCGAGGAGTCGACGAAGACGGAAAAGGAATCCACCGCGAGAATCGCCGTGCTGACAAAGGAATTGGAACAGGCGAAGGCGGACGCGACGCGATTCCTGGAGACGTCGACGAGAGACTCGGAAGCGCGCGTCCGAGAGTTGGAGACGCGCGCGCGCGAGCTCGAGACCGAGCTCGATACCGCCATGAAGTCGTACGAAAAGAACGAGAACGAGTACCAGCGCATCATCGAGGAGTTGAGCGAGGAGAAGAAGACGTTACAGGCTCGACGCTCGACGTCGGACGACGCGTCGACGCTGTCGGCTCAAAACGCCAAACTTAAATCCGAGCTCGAGGCGCTCTCCAAAGAGCTCTCGGAGCGTCGAAAGGGCGATGACGGCATCGATGATGGCGGTGGGGGCATATTCGGTGCGTTTTTAGGAGGCGGTGGGCAATCCACGGCGTCGAAGAAGAAAATAAAAGAGCTCGAGGCGCTCGTCGAATCCGAATCCGCCGAAAAAGCATCCCTCGAGATCAAACTCGCCGAGCTCACCGCCGAATTCGACGCTCTCAGGGAAAAACACGCGCGCGCGGCGCCATCCATAGGTTCCTTTTTCGGGTTTTAATATCGAGATTGATCGAAAAAGACGAAGACGCGGCGCGGCGTTCGCTCGCTCGAGTCGTCGCGCGTACAACATCCCTCTCTCTCATCGTTACAGCTCTCTTCTTCGCTACGTCTACTCAACCTCTCGCGCGCGCCCTCACGCCATCTTCGCGAACGCCAACACTCTCGAGCAATTCGCGCAGTGATGATACGTATCCTTGAACGAGTGCGGGCAACAGCACGCGCTGAGCCCAAAGGTGATGATCGCCGCGAAACACGACGCCGCCCCGCTCACGCGCACCACGTCGCTCGGACCGCTGTGCCCGCACCCGGGACACGTCATCACCTGTTGCCCGTGCCCTTGCGTCGCGCCCAGGTAGGCGGGCCGCTCGGCGTGCACGGGAAGACCGGTGGGCACCGACGACGGTTGCGACGGTGGTGGAGGCTCGCTCGCGTATTGCTGCGGCGGGAGGTAGACGACGGTGGTGTTCGGACCGGCGACGACGGCGCGTGGGTGCTCCTGCGCGGGGACGGCGGTCCGTGGGACGCCGTAGGCGTCGTCGTCGGGGTAGTAGTCTGATTTCTTCATCGAGGCGGCGAGTGAGCTCGAGAAGACGCGCGCGCGCGAAGACGCGACGACCGGGTGATGTAGGAAACGAAAGGCGATGATGCTTCGTGCGTTAACACGTTACGGGTGTGATCTGGGAAGATTAGTGGCGTCCTTGACGACGACGTCGTGGTCGAGGGCGGCGCCGGATTTGGCGACGCGCGCGGCGGTGATTCTGGCGAGACGCGCCTCGGCCATCGCGAGCGCGCTCATGGCGTCGCGACTGCGCGTTTCGGTGGCCTCGGTCGTGACATCACCTCGTCGCCAAGTTTTCGAGCGATCGTTGGCTCGACCGACGGCGGACTGCACCGAACGCAGACGACGGATTTCGTCCTCGGCGACGGCGAGCCGAGACTCGGCGTCGGCGACGACGCGCGCGGCGTCTCGACGAACCGCCTCCGATTCTTCCCTCGCGCGCGCAACCGTGGACTCGAGCGCGACTATTTCGCTCGCAAGCGCGCTCTCTCGACGATCGAGCGCGTTCTCTCGACGATCGAGCGCGTCGATGCGCGCCGAGCTCCCCGCGCGGCGCTTGGCTCTGCTCGCCTCTCCGTGCAACGCGATGGCTCGAATCTTCGCCGCGCTCGCCGTGGACTCGGCGTCTCGCAGACGAGAATACGCCGCTTTCAACACGTCTTCGATTCCAGTGACGCCCGATTCCAGCCACACGCTCTGCATGGCGAACGCGTGCGGCGTTCCCGCCGCGCCGACTGGCACCGTCGTCGTTCGCTCCTCTCCGCGCGAGACTTCGCCCGTGTCGACGTTTCGCACGTCGAACGCGTACGTCAATCGAAGCGTCGCGTTCGAGCGCACGTTTTCTCTCAATTCCAGCGCGGTGTCCAGAGACTCGGCGTGCGGATCATCGGGAACGATGTCCGATAAATTCTCGCTCACGAGAATCACGAGTCTTCGTCCCTCGTTCGCGTCGAGTCTCGCTCGAATCGCCCTCGTCACGTCCCTGCTCGCGGCGTCGAACGGATGACCCTCCAACACGGCGTGCGCGACGACGAGCGTTCGAACGACGTCAACATCGTTCGGTTCACCGTCGGGGTATAACCTCGCGCGGTAGGATTCGCACGTCGCGCGCGCCTCGAGCGCCGCGCGCCGAAGATTCACCACGGCGGTGTCCGCGTACGCGCGTCCTAACAACGCACGCTCTCTCTCCTCCACCAACGCCGCCACGGCGGCGTCCTCATCCACGTCTTCGTTCTTCATGGCGTCCATCCGCGCCATCATCTCTCGCACGCGCGTCTCCAGCGCGTCTTTCTCTTCGCGAAGACGTCTCGATTCCTCTCTCGCCTCCGCCGCCGCCGCCTCGGCGCGCGCGACCGTCTCATCGTCCCTCTCCTCGTCCATCGCCTCTGCCTCCCTCGTCGACGTCGCGGCCTCCATCAATTCTCGCACGCGCGCCTCCGCCGCGTCCGCTCGACGTCGTTCCTTCTCCATGAGCGCGCGATTTTGATGCGCCACCGCGTTCACCTCGGCGTTGGCGCGATGCGCGCTCGCCGTCGCCGTGCGCATGTGATCGCGCATTTCCTCTAATTCCTCCGTCATTCGCGCGCGCTCTTCCTCAGCGCGTTCCAGCGCGTCTTCGAGCGCGCGTCGGCGCTCGTCCGCATCCACCGCGGGCGAGGGCGACCCGTCGTCTTTCTCGCCGCCGCGCGTCCCGACGGTATCCTCGGGACGATCGATCGTCGTCGTCGTCTCCGTCGTCGTCGCGCGCTCGGGCGACGCCGCGTCCGGTGACACGGGCGCGGAGGACGTCTCCGGTCGTCGTCGCGCGCGCTCGAGCTCGGCGCGCGCCATGGATTCGGCGTGGCGCGCGTCTTGGAGCTCGGACTGAAGCTGCGCGATTAACGAGTGAAAGAAATCGTGTTCGGCGCGCGCGTCGCGCTCGAGTTTGGAGACATCTCGAAAGTACCGACGCATCGCGCGCGGTGTCGTCGACGTGCGAGGCGCGACGGCGCGACGGCGACGCGGGCGGGGAGTCGCGGTGTGAGGCTCGATGGACGCGCGCGGCGCGCCCAACCGACTCGACGAGACGCGCTTGACGAGGACGAGACTGGCGCGCGGATGGTGTGGGCGGGAAAGAATGCCGGTGATGATTATCGTGTTGATTCTTCTGGTGTTAATAAAACGAGCGACGCGGACGCGCGCGTCATCGATCGCTCGCGGCGCTTAAATATCGCCTAAACCGTCCAAGAAAATAATTTTTGACTGGCTCGAAAGAAAGACTTGTCATAAATCCACGTGTGTAATGGTGCGTGTGTGCGTGCTAAATGTGTATTTCCACCCGTCACGCAACGAGCGGCCTCCTCAATCGATCGGTGTCTCCTCTGATCCGCGCGATGCTTAGTACATGAAAGCCGGGTCGGATTCCGGGACGCCGGTGATGTCGATGGAACCGCTGTCCACCGGCTTCATGGCGAACAAAGCGAGCAATTCACCCGCAAAGCTCGCATAGAGCGGCACCTTTTGCAAGGTCTTCATCGCATCCGCATCACCCGTCTTGTCGATCGCCTTGAGTTGTTCGTTGAGGCCGACGAGCTTGTCGAGGCGCTCCTTGAACTCCGGCGCGTAGGTGTCGATGACTTGCGGGAAAATGGTCGCCGTCGTCTTGTTGGTTTGGTGGATCACGTGCATGTTGAATTGCGTGGTGTCCAAACCGAGAGACTCGTAGAACTCACTGCGACCGTGATCGTTCAAGTACATGGTGACGTACACGGACAAGCAGAAGAAGCGAGCCCAGAGCTTGGACTCGGTGGTGGTGAGGAACTCGGGGCGCGCCTTCAAAATGGCGGAGAAGAAGTCGCCGTGACGGTTCTCATCTTGGCACCAGTTCTCAAAGTACTTGAAGAGCGGGTACAACTGTTGATCCGGGTTTTGTTGCAAGTGGCGGTAGATGGAAATGTATCTCCAGTAGCCAATCTTTTCGCTCAAGTACGTCGCGTAGATGATAAACTTGGGCTGGAAAAACGTGTACTGACGGTTCTTCGTCAAGAAACCGAGATCGAGCGCCAAGTTGAAATCGCTCATCGCCTTGTTCAAGAAACCCGCGTGACGCGCTTCATCGCGAGACATCAACACAAAGATCTCCGCGACTTCCGGCGCCGTCTTTTTCAAGCGGCGACCGAGCTCCTTGTAGAGCAAAAACCCGCTAAACTCCGCCGTGCACGATCGCTCCAAAAATTCAATGAAAATTCTGCGCGGCTCACCCTTGATGTCATCCGCCGCAGCCTTGAACTCATCGTTTCTCACAAAGTGCTTTTGATTGAAATCCTCGCGGAACTCATTCAAGATGGCGTTGATCTCCACGATGTCCAAATTCGGGTTGATCTCGGTGCTGAACAAGCGCTCCATCTCGTCGAAATCCGTCGTGTAGAATCGCGGCGTGAGCAAGTTTTCGCTCGCCGCCTCCTTGATGCCCTCGCGCATCTTCTTGATCCCCGTCTCCGCGTCCGTGCCCGCGGCGGCGGCGCGCGGAACGCGAGCGACGCGCGCGCGCGAGCGACGCGAGGACGTCATCCTCCCGGTGACCCCGGCGCCGAGCGCGGCGGTGCGCGACAGGGTGAACGCGGACATGACGATGATCGGTGCGTGCGTGCGTGCGAGTGTGAAGCGAAGACGGCGAGCGACTCCCGATTCGCGCGCGCGCGTGTGTCGACCGACCGACGCGCGCGAGCGCACGAGACGCTCGACGCACGCGCGCGCGTCCACCGGCTCGCGCGCGCGACGGGTGGGTTGGATCGACGAGTGAGGACTCGCCATGTGTCCCCACACGGGAACGAGATCGAGCGATCGCCTTATCCTCGAGATTGCGATTGCGCGCGGGTGGGGGTCGATCGATCGTGAGTCATGAATCGTCAATCAGTCCCAATCAGTCCCAGATGGACAAGCAATCTGAGAAATCTGCACCAATCTGTGGGATGTACTGGCATGTACTCTCTCGGACACTCGGTACGTACTCTATATATACATGAAGAGATCAGTACTGATTCTGTGTATATAAATACTGGTGCCATTCATCACGAATCGTGACCCATCGCGGATGGACTCCTGGATGAATCTCGAGAAATCTCGAGTCGAGCGAGCGAGCGATCGAGCGGGGCGATCGACACCACACCGGCTGGGGCGGGCGAGAGGCGACGCGGCGAAGAATCGATGGATTCTGATTTACTGCAATAGTAGTAGGCTAAAGTGAGTGAGATTTTTGATCGTACCGCTCGCGTCCTCCGCGTTCGTCTCGGAAGCGGCGCGAGGCGCGATCGACGGCGGCGCGACGCATGTCTATTTACGCGATGTCGAAGGTGCTCTTGCCGCTGAATTTGATCTTCGCCGGGTTGGTGTTCTTGCCAATCGAGCGCATGTTTTGGTTGGCACCCACGCGACCCTTGTTCACCTTCTCCGGGTACACACCATCCTTCGGGTGCAAGTATTGCACCTCACCGGACGGGAACACGCGGTAGATGCAGCCGTCGAGCTTCATCTTGGCGCGGAAATTGTTCAAAAGCGCGAGGCACTGCTCCTTGCGCGCGAGCTTCAAGAGGTTCGGGCCCTTGCGCATGATCGCGGCACCACCGGTCTATACGCGAGAACGCGACGACGTACACACACGTTAGTCTTTGTTTTCTCATCCCACGTTCGAGTCATCACCATCGAGTCTCTCGCGCGCGAGACGCGCGCGGCGTCGACGTCTCGCGCGCGCCGAGAAAATCGCGCGCGCGAGACGCGTCGTCGAGGACGCACCGGCATCTCGAAGATGGCTTCCTTCTTCGCCTCCCACGTGAGCACGTAGAACTCCTCAACCTATACGTCATCGTAATCACGTTTTACGCACAGTCAGTCTCCGAGCTTTCCCCGCGTCTTTCATCTCTCCTCCCCGCGCGCGCCTCGAAAAAGCCCAAACGAACGACTCTCGATACGGATGCATGGATCGTACGAATCGCGCGCGCGTCGACGCCGCGAACACGTCCTCGAACGCATCCGACGACGACGAACGACGCGCGAAAACGTATTCGTATCATCGCGCCTCTCTTTCACCCCCTTTTTCGCGCGCACGTCGCGCGCCCGACCCCCCGATCGCGCGGTCGCAGGGTCGGGGCGTATCTCGCGATCGATCGAGCGCGATCGAGCCCGCGCGGAATCGCGTCGTTCGCGTCTCGACACCCACCTGCGCCTTGCGAAGGAGACCACCGGTGGACCCACCGAAAATCGGGCTCGGCGCGTTCGGGTTCAATTTCGGCGCGCTCCACTTGGCCGAGGCCGCCTTGGCGTCCGCGCCCTCGGCGCGAACGATCGTCGCGCGCGCGGACCCGCGAGCCTTGGCGCGGTGATCCACCGCTCGCACCGCGTTCGGCGCCACCGCGTGTCGCGCGGAGAGGGTGAACATGACTGAACGGTGGAGTTTTCTTTGTCGTCTACCGGTGCCGGGCGTGCGAGCGCGTGGAGACTCGACGCGCGCGTGCGATTGACGAGCGCCCGACGTCTCGGTCGCGCGTCGGGGGCGTCCCGTCGCGGGCGTGTTTCCGAATGTCCGATTATTGTAGGCGAACGGGTGTACTCCATATGGACTCATAGATCGTACTCTACGAGATCAGAACCTCGTCACGTCAACGCGTACGTAGGAACGGGCGTTTTCCCTCGTATTCAATGGT
>MDTE01148784.1_pt1 | contig 14787 bp, 6 predicted proteins | sample 811231 | NCBI WGS metagenome assembly MDTE01 (sample SAMN05326651, study PRJNA326480) | marine metagenome | isolation source: seawater | place: Indian Ocean: Red Sea | collected 2010 | reverse complement strand
TTTCAACCATCAACTCGTCCGTTAACTGTGGCGAGTAGCAAAATATCGAGAAACTCGCTCTGTGCGATATTGATGGTTTTAATGCTATTTTTGCAGGGTTTTGCTATTGTTTTGGCTTACAATAAGGAAAATAATGCAACTATTTTGGAAAACAACAATGGTGAGTTTAACTCACAATCGTTATCAGATTTTGAACTGGATTTTGGTATTGATTTATCAGGGCAATATATTGATTTTGACGACATTTCTCAAGGCTTAGTACGTCATGAATCTGAACTAGATATATACAACATCGAGGTTTTGCAACAGTCCAATTTAGGCACGACAGTCGCCTCTGATGTGGCAATGTCAAAACAACAGGAAATCAATGCTTGTTGGATAAATTCTGAAGGTTCAGTACACTATTATTGGGCCAATCATGCTGATGAAACAAAACTCAACCAAGTCGATGAGATTCTTGGCCATAATGATGGAATTACAACCTTTGATTGTGCCATAGCGGTGAAAGATAACGGACGAGCAACGATGCTATACTCCAATGGTTCAGAACTTAAGGCAGGACAGATTGCTTATGCATCGTCACTGTATTCTAATGGCGATCAATGGCACACTAGAACTATCTTAGAAGATGTAAACATCACAAACCTAGAGTTGGCAGTAACTCCGGATTATTTCGAGTGGGGAGTATATAGGAATGACCAAGGAGAATTACATCGAGTAAATTACACTGGGGCATTTTGGGAAACTGGATTGTTAGTTCAAGGGCCCGTAGGTGAAGATTTTGATTTAGAGATCAACTCAGCCGGTGACATCTATCTACTTTATACTAAGTCAAATCAAGCTATAATGAAAACAATCTCTAATGGGCTACATAGTGAACAGGTAATTGCCGACTCAATGAATTTACATTCTGATGTAGGAATGACACTAGATGGTTCTGAACTGCTCCAGTTGTTTACTTCTAAAGTAGAGGATAACCAAACAATATTGAGCATAGAGAGATCACTTGCTAACCAGAATAACCAGATCAGTTCATCACCTAAATTTACAGTAATTAGTGACCTTACAGAATCAAACACAGGAAATATTTTCTTTGCCGATTTCAATTATGATGGATTAGATGACATAGTTTATTCTGAAGCGGAATCTTCCACTCAAACATTTGCCAATAATGGCAGAGTGTCAGTTCATTATAGTTCACAAACAGGCATTTCCTCAGTTGCTAATATGACATGGGAAGGGGCTTCGGATTTTGAAATGCTTGGAAAGGGTTTGTCAGTTGGCGACTATAACGGCGACGGAATTGACGATTTAGCCATCGGTTCACCAGGTGTAAACAACAATGACGGCTTAGTTCAATTCGCTTTCGGTTCACAACAGGGACTTTCTGGAACGCTTGTACAAGTTGGAGGAATTTCTACACCAATTGTTTCAGGCGATAGATACGGTTTTTGCTTGGAAACCGTTGATGATTTGAATATGGATGGTTATGATGAGATATTAATATGTTCAATAGACTATGAACAATCATCTGATACAGGGAAAGTAGAGCTATTTTTTGGTGACGACATAGACCAAACCTGGGTGAAAATGAATAGTCCTAACCAAATGCTTCAAGGAAGTAATTTTGGCCAATCAATTTCAGCGGATGGAGATTTAAATGGTGACGGTTTGAATGATTTGGTAATTGGCAATACAGGAACTCTTGTTGATAGTTCAGGCTTTTCTTCTGTCGAGATAAGGTATGGGGCTAGCAATGGCTTCAATGCTGATCCAGATAGTTCATATCAATCAATTTTATCAGGTACTTTGTTTGGCTATAATGTTGAGATTATCAATGACTTAAACAATGATGGCTATGATGAGTTATTCATCTCAGAGCCCTACAATACAACAGCTCCATTCAATAGTGGTGATGTTTGGGTTTTCTATGGTAATTCTAGTGGGGTAGGCACCCAGCCCGATAATAGATTGAAAGGCAATGCAAATGATTTATTGGGGCTCAATTTTGCCAGCGCTGGCGACACCAATAATGATGGTTTCAATGACATGTTGATAACTAGAAAAAGCGGCTTGAATCAAGCAAAAGTTGAATTGATTTTAGGTTCGTCAGAAATTATTGATGGCTCAAGCTACTTAGTTGCTAGTGGCTTTGTAGAATTTGGCCAAGCAATATCAAATCCAGGTGATTCAGATAATGATGGATTGTTTGAATATATCTTCAATTCACAATCTGAAGATGAAAATCAAAATGATTTACTTAAACTTGAATCATACAGCCGCAAACTGTTTGATGTGAGCGAGGTATCTCTTCCAGGTGTGTCATTAGACGGCAAAATACAATCTTCAACTGACGGGAAGCCTCGCATTATATTAGATTTACAAAATTCAACAGATATGACTGTAAATACGCGATTGTTATCACTTGAAACCTCTTCTCAAGCTATTTTTTGGACGAATCAAAATATTGTCAAAACCCATTCATCGTTACAAGTTACAACAAATTTTGAGTTAACATCTTCAGGCTCTCCAGTGATAATGTATTATCATGACGGCCTAAAAATCAAGACATATGCTGGTTTCACAGCAGTTGAATCTGAAATCACAATCGCTGCAAATGATGTCACTTATCTTACTTCGATTAATGCTTTATCGGGCGAGGAACATCTTGCTTATTACTCTCCAAGTTTGAACAGTATATATTTGAATAAACGAACAGATCAAGGATGGAATGAACAAATTGTGGCTACAGGTGCAAGTATAGCCTCACCGATTTCACTGTTGCTAAATAATTCTGGCAGTCCAGTCATTGTTTATGTCGATGATGTAAATAAAGAATTGAATGTAGCATCACACAATAATTCGTGGTCGGTAAGTAACATTACTATGACAGGTATGATAAACGCTACATCCTTTTCCTGCTTGATTGATTACAATGACAACCTTATAATTTCTACTATGCTTGATGATGGCTCCTACAATAATCTCACCATAGTAACTGTTAACGGTTCTTCTGTAACAACTGAATTTATCGCAGTTGAATCGGACCAAGATACAAATCTGTCTTTGATTAAAGATGATAACAACGATTTAACACTTGCAACTTTGACATCTAGTGGCAGTTTGATTGTATATGAGATGGCTAATAACTCCAATACATGGACTTCGATTTTATTGACGCAACCACAAGGAGTAAGGCCAGCAAATTCTATCCAAACATTCAGCGGTAGTGTACCATTGATTGCGATCAATAGCGAAACTAATTCAATTTATGCAAAAGTATCCGGAACTTGGGAAACAGTTGCCGATTCATTCACCAATGATGCTGAGAATTTTGACCTCATGAAAGACGATGAACACATTTTCATCTTTTCAAAGGATTTACACTCAAATTCTATTCATTGGAGTTCAATGAAATTCTCTGAGAGTACAACTTTTGATAATCCTTGGCATCACTCAATGTTTGATAGTTTAATTGCAGATGATGGGTTTACTGTCTTGCATCAAGATGGGCTGATTTCTTTACATGCCAAATCAGCATCAGATAATTTTATCGCTAGCTTTGAACTCTTCTTTGACAGTGATAACGACCATGTATTTGATGCCATAGATCAGTTAGATAGTGTACCAAATCAATGGTTTGATCAAGATGCTGATGGATTTGGTGATAATGATAATGCACCATTATTCGATGCATGTCCAACACAATCCGGGACTTCTAATATTCTAGTATTGGGTTGTTTTGATGCAGACGGAGATGGTTATGATGATTTAACAGATGATTGTAATACGGCCTTCGGACTGTCATGGCTTGGACGTTTTGGATGCTCAGACTTTGATCAAGACGGATGGGTTGATTGGAATTCATTATATCCGTTTGGTGATATATTTAGTGACAACTGGAAGCAAGCATTTGATTCTGATGGAGATTCATACGGCGATAATCACGGCCCTGATTGTTGTGATACATGGTATGATGATGATGCGCCACCTGGCGATGAGTTTCCATTTGATCCTAAACAATATACTGATTATGATGGCGATGGATACGGTGATAATTCATCTGATTTTATTGGTGGCGATGCATGCAAATTTGATTTTGGGACCTCTCATTTAGACAGATTGGGTTGCCATGATAGTGATGGCGATGGTGCTTCTGATCCTACCACATTTTGGAACGAGTCATTGGGTGCTGATTTCTGGCCGAATGATCCAACGCAGTGGGCTGATTCAGATGGCGATGGATATGGCGATAATAGTTCAGAAAACGCCACTAATCCTGATTATTTCCCAGATAATATTGCTGCTGCTAATGATTCAGACGGCGATGGTTACCCAGATGTATTTACTGAATATTACAATGGTTCCAATGCCCAAGGATTGCAGATTGATGGCTGCCCACTAGTTGCGGGGAATTCAACAAATCCGTTTTATGGGTGTCTAGATTCAGATGGTGATAATTATCGTGACATATACACCTTTGATATTAATCCGCTAACAGGTCTTAGGGAAAACCAAACAGGCGATGCATTTCCATTTGACCCAAATCAATGGGCTGATTCAGATGGTGACGGATTTGGTGATTTCCAAGGTGGAGAATTAGCAGATATTTGTCCTAATGTTTCGGGTGTTATCAACGGAACTCTTGGTATTGGCTGCCCATTAATCGATGGAAACGATGATGATGGTGACTTTGTAATCAATGAAAATGATCTTTGTCCAGGGACACAATTCGGTTTACTTGTAGATTTGAATGGCTGTGCAACAAATCAATTGGATGCAGACTCTGATGGAGTTACTGATGATGTTGACATATGTCCAGATACTGCTACTGTAGAAATTGCAGATGAGAATGGTTGTAGTGAGGCTCAAAGGCAGATTGATACAGATTCAGATGGGGTTTATGACTACGTTGACCAGTGTGCAAACACACCTAGTGAAGAAATTCCAGATTTGACTGGATGCTCACTTTCGCAAAAAGATTCTGACAATGACGGAATTACCGATGACATTGATGTCTGTCCAGAGACACCGGAAAACTATCCTGTATTGGCTGATGGCTGTACAGATGAAAGCGCCAAAGAAATTGATTGGGATGAAGATGGATACACTGGAGACGATGATTTATTCATGTTTGAGCCTACACAGTGGGCAGATTCAGATAGTGATGGTTACGGCGACAATCCCCAAGGATTAAATGGTGACCAATGTCCACAAGTGAGTGGTAATTCAACCGAAGATCGATTAGGTTGTTTAGATACTGATTCGGATGGTTATTCAGACCCTACAACTAACTTTGCATCATCACCTAGTGGTCTTGCAGATGCTTTCATTGATGATGCAACGCAATGGCATGATATTGATGGCGACGGTTATGGCGATAATTCATCTGGACTAAACCCAGACTTATGTCCTACAACCAATCCGTTGTATCGTACATCAGTGGATTTATTTGGCTGTGCTCCTAATGAAAGGGATACTGACAATGATGGAGTGGTAGATAGTTTAGATAATTGTCCAACACAACCCAAGGGTATCGACGGCTATTTGGACGGTTGCCCATTAGAAAAACAAACAGATTCCACAAGCTCAAGTCAAATAATTGGGTTACCAATAACTTGGTTCATCGCAATTGTTGTTGGAATTGTACTGCTATTGATTCTAATAATTATGCGCAGAAATAGAGAATTTGATGATGAGGATTGGTATGAAGAAGATGACGATGAAGATTACTTTGAGGAAGATAGATTAGCATTCCTCGATCGCAATCAGCGACCAAAACAACCATCTGCTCCAATTAAGAAGCAAATTTCGGGTCCTGTTGGAGCGCCGCAAAGAGGTCCTGTTGGAGCGCCACCAGCACGCTCCAATGAACCTCCAAATAGGCCATTGAGAGCGAATGCGCCAACATCAGGTCCGCCACGATTTGATTCCCAAACAGTTCCGCAAAGCAAAACTAAGTCAAGCGGAAAGAAGAAGGTTGCAAAGAAAGTAAAGAAGTCCGAGGAGAATGATAAGAAAGTACGTCGAGCAGTTGTTGAGGTTGAAGAAGATATTTTTGAGAATGTACCACAATCATCTATTGATGAATCTGTAGATGAGTTAAGCAATTATTCATTTGATAATGAAAGACAATTATTGATGTACTTACAAGAAAAAGGATGGAATGCACCACAGTCCCGAGCAATAATTAACATGGCAAAAATCAAATCACGATGAGAGAATTAGGCATTACTTTTCAATTATGAGTCAACAGCGAAAATCAGCGGAGGGAGATTAATGGCAGAACCAGTGCTTGAAGGTGCATCCTTACCAGAGGGATTCGAGGTTGATGAAACCTCAGCATATTTTGGCATTACAAAATCTTCAGATATTGTTCATCAACTGATGTCAATGGATAGAAATCAGTCCATAGTAGCATTTTTCAGTATGGTTTCTGAAGTTGTCCTTAAGCCAGGCGATTTTGATTTTGAGGAAGCAAGTAAAGTTCTAAATTGTGAAGGTGGAGAAATATATTTCCTAGTTTCCGGGCATTTGGGACTTATGAGTTTTTCAGACCCAATTTTGCATTATCTCGGACTCCCTAATTCACTTGGTGAAGATTCTCCTAATGATAAACCAGACATCAAGAAATCTCACTATGAATCACTAAAACGCTTGTCAGATCCGATGAATATGCTGAAAGTTTTGGCGATAGCTCAATCAACAGGTGGTTCTGATGAAGTAATGAAGTATTACCTTACACTGTCAGATATACTACAAGACGTCAACTCAAATAATTCATTATTGATTGACATTGCAGGTGAATTTGATTCTGCACTCGACGTGATAGGTCATCCAATACCAATTTCCTATCTGGCAAATTCAACTGTAGACCTAACAAACATTCCAACAGTTCCAAAAAGCAACGTCACTGAAACAACTTCAGCACCCAATGAGACTGTTGTTGAGACAGTTCCGGTGCCAAAACAAGAAACTGAAACTCAACCAGAATATAGTAAACAAGAGGTTGTTGAAAAATCGGTACCGATTCCAAAAGTTGAACCACAAGTTTCAGTACCTTTGCCTGGTAAATCGATTAAAGTTGAAGAATCGGCTAATGAGTTGGAAACCTCTTCAGTTGACAATAATATTACTGATAGAAAAGCGGCAAAAGTCACTGATAATGCATTTGAAGGTGCTTTTGGCATGATGGTACAACCAGAGCCAAAAGAAGTAGAAACATCGGCTACAGAAGTGGGAAATCAACAAGAACAAGATTCAGTCGCTGAAAATTTAGAAGAGCAAGAAGCAGTGATTGAATCTGAGCCACAAGATGAAATCGAAGAGACATTCATCAGTGCTGCTGAAATGTTTATTCAAGCGGATAAAGATGATGATGGAACCTTATCGCCTGAAGAACTTGCAGATGCGGCAGGAATTTCTGTTGAAGAATCTCAAGAGTTGCATAAATCTGCTGACAAAGATGATGATGGAAAAATGTCTTTATCAGAATTTGTTGCATCTCCAGCAGCAGAAAAAGTAGCATCTAATCTACCTAGGCCAGTTGCACCGGTACGAAAGCCAGTGAATAGAACTGAGGCTAATAATCAACAAATTTTACCGCCTCAAAACCAAGCACCTAAACCTATCCCACCTCAAAACATTGCACCTCAGCCAGTGGTTAGAAATCAGCCATTTAATCAAACACCACAGCAGATCCCGCAGCAACAAATGTGGAATCAGACAGTACAACCAACAATTCGTTCGGGTATAAATTGTAGAGGTTGCGGGATTGGGATTGATCCATATTGGAGATTTTGTCCAGTATGTGGCACTCAAAATCTAAACTGATTAGATATCCAATACAAATTCTCCATCTTGTAAAATTTGAGAATCATCTAGCCAAACACTAGGGCTTGTCAAAACTCCTGGTATGTGGATGCCAACTGATGAGGAACCACCAAGTGCGGAATTATCACCGATTGAGAAATAACAGGTTCCTAACCGTTTTTCATCTTCAAGAACGTTACCACCCATTCTAGCTTGATCATTCATACCAAACCCGAATTCAGCGACGGTCCAAACATTTTCTCTCTCCTTTGAACGAAGTTTCTTGGCGACCTCGCCAAATTCTTGTCTAATGTTTGCGGCTATTTGTCCACCTTTGACATCCACAACCATTCCGTTTTCAATTTGTAATTCGATTTGTTCATCGAGTAATGTTGAATCCCATGAACCATCAATTATTAGGGAACCATTCATCGTACCTTCTCTAGGCATGATAAACGCTTTTCCGGCAGGAAGGTTGGTCAGCATTTTCGGCCGGTTACATATTCCGTTGTCATCTAATTTCCATTCACGCCAATTTACTTCAAATGTAATATCCGTGCCTTGGTTAGACTTCACGTTAACAATTCGACGTCTTCTAAAATACGGCCCTAGATTACTGATTCGCTTCTTTATTTTGTTGAAATCTGCAGCCATTCCGCCATGAGTGAACATGTCGTTGGTTATTCCAGGCATAGTGGCAACTCTTGCCCCATCTCTGAGTGCATGTCTTACCGCTTTAGTATGGGTCAGAGAATATTTTGTTGGGGCTAAAATGACTTGTTGCTGGCGCATCAAATTAGCTACAGGCGTTGGAGGTTCTTCTCCATGATGCTTGGCTTTTGGCATCACAACTAGCAAAACCCGTTCAGATTTTTTGATTGTGGCTTCGTGAAGTGCTTGTCCGATATCACCTGTAGTTGGGTCACAGACGATGAGCACATTCTCACCTCTTCTGATGTCCATACAAGTTTGAACAACCATCTTTGCTGATGCGCTTAACAATTCTTCAATGGATGAGTCATCGCCATCATTATTTCCTGGAGTTGTATCTTTATCCTCAACACCAATTACAGAATCGACAATTTCCTCTAAATCCTCATCCTGTTCAAGGCGAGTATCATCAGGAACATCCTGCTTTTTCTTCGCCATGGTTAATCTGATGCGGGTTGAGGTCTTGAATGTGTGTGCTACATTCGAGTCTCTTGAGTTAGAGGTTACCTTATTGAGGGTGCATTCATTCAGGTAAATATGGCGAGTTATGAGTTGTTTATTGAGAGAGTAAAAGATATTCACAAGATTGGCGCAATACAAGGACATCTTGGATGGGATCAAGAAACGATAATGCCAGCAAAGGGTGCAAAATCTAGGTCAGAAATCATGTCTTGGTTGGCAAAAGAGCAACATGCAAGAGTTACTGATGAATCATTTGCAGAAATGATTGAGCAACTAGAGAGTGACACAACACTTACTGAAGATCAACAAGCAAATGTTAGAGAAGTAAGAAGGCGTCATGATAAAGCAGTAAAGTTACCATCAGATTTCGTTGCTGAATTTGCTTTAGCCAGATCTCAAGCATTAGTTGCATGGCAAGAAGCAAGAGCAGAATCTAATTTTGCTAAATTCAAGCCACATTTGGCTAAACTAATCGACATGACAAATAAAAAAATAGACTATTATGGTGTAGAGAACACTCGCTATGACGTATTACTAGATGAGTATGAGTTTGGTATGAAGGTTAGCGATTATGACCCTCTATTTGCAGGTCTTAAAGGCAAATTAGTGCCCCTTTTACAGCAAATAATGGTGGCAAAACAAACCAATCCGGACCCAAAACTTCCTGATGAGATGGTTTTTCCAGTTGGGGCTCAAACCGAATTTTGTAAAATGGTCTCTAGTGCGACAGGATTTGATTTTGAAGCGGGAAGAATGGATGCATCAACACACCCATTTTCTGCGGGTTTGTGGCCCGGTGATACAAGATTCACCACCAGATTTGATGAACGAGACCCATTTTCATGCCTTTATGCCGTAATGCATGAAACTGGACATGCATTGTATGAGCAAGGCCTTGATGCTGAACATTCTTTCACCCCTAGAGGTGATGCCGTATCTTTGGGAGTACATGAATCACAGAGTAGGTTTTGGGAAAATCAAGTCGGTCGAACTCCAGCATTTTGGAAAGTGGTTCTACCATGGTTTAAGGAGCATTTTCCAGAGTCGCCGGATTGGACGCCTGAGGAATTGAACAAAATTGCGAATTGTGTTGAACCAGGTTTCATCCGTGTTGAGGCTGATGAGGTCACATACAACCTTCACATTATGCTGAGATATGAATTAGAAAAGAAAATATTCAATGATAACTTATCAGTTGACGACATTCCAAATACGTGGGATCAAATGTTTAGCGAATGGTTTGGTATCGAAGTTCCAGAAGACCGTCTTGGTTGTTTACAAGACATACACTGGTCTATGGCTGCATTTGGATACTTCCCTACCTACACATTGGGTAACTTATATGCAGCGCAATTATTAGTTGCAATGGGAGATGATTTAGGCGATGTCGACAAAATTATCGAAAGTGGACAATGGCAACCTATGCTAGACTGGTTGAGGTCCAAGATTCACTTACAAGGTAGTAAATGGACACCTAGCGAATTGATTGAACATGCGACAGGCGAACCGCCGACGCCACAACCTTTCATCGATTATGTTGAAAAGAAATATGGCGAGTTATACAACTTGTAGAATCACTCTTCTGAATCCTTTCCAGTTGTTAATGCAACTAATTTGTCTAACCTTGCGGTCAAATCATCAATAGCATCCATCAAGTCATTGGTTCTATCATCTTCATGATCTGTTCCGAAAGAAATGCCAAGCAGTGTAATCATACCTCCTGCTAGCATGGTTAGTGCGGGCCAATAAACATCAGATGCAGTCATATTTCCATCTGCTTCAAGACCGCCCCAAAATGCGCCCAAAATAAATACAACAAATCCAATAATAATCTGTTGATAACCACTTCCGAATGTATCTTCTAAACTGCTCATAAGTAAATCTCCTTGAAATAAAATCAATGGGATAGTATATATGATTATTTCAAAAAATGCGGTTTTTTTACCGTTTAGGGCTATTTCCACGGCTCCATCAACAGTGGTTTTCCTACTGAACCGGGCTCAACAAGTAGTCTGCCTTTCTGACCTGTACCGACAGATCTTTCAAAAACTGGAATTCCCTCAACGACTGTTAGTACAGGCCAACCTGTTAACTCTCTGCCTCTAAATGGATTCCAACCAACTCTAGTCCATGAATTCTCATCTTCAACCACTGCGCTATGGTTCATATCTACTAGAACAATATCTCCATCATAGCCGACTTCGAGTTTGCCTTTGCCAATCATGCGGTAACAGTCTGCTACATTGGATGACATCCAGCGAACCACATCCTCAATCGAACACTTTCCTTGATTAACATAGTTCAGCATAACTGCTAGAGAGGTTTCAACCCCCGGCATTCCACTAGGTGCGTTTGGAAAGCCTTTGGCTTTTGCTTCGAGAGTATGTGGCGCATGGTCTGTTGCTATACATTGAATGGTTCCATCGACAAGCCTCTTCCAAAGAATCTCTCTATCTGCCTTATATCTAATCGGTGGGTTCATTTGTAGACGAACACCTTGTTCGTCAACATCTGTTTCATCAAATGTAAGATGCTGTGGTAACACTTCTGTAGTGATAATTGGGTGGCCTTCTGTCTTCGAAGGAAGGTTGCAGTGGTCATTTAGGAAATCTGCTTCTATCCCTGATGTAAGGTGCAAAATATGCAACCTGTGCCCAGTTTTATGAGCTAATTCAACAGATAGTTTAGTCGCTAATAGTGCAGTTATATCATCCCTGTAATATGCGTGAGCAGCAACATCAGTTCTTCCTTCGACTAGTTTTCTTCGCTCATTCATTCTGTCCTCATCTTCAGCATGAACGGCAATCAATCCAGCCGTTTCTGTAAAGATTTTCTCAAGGGCTGTTTTGTCTGATACCAATAGAGTTCCAGTCGAAACTCCCATGAATATCTTGATTCCACAAATACCAGGAATTGCAATCGGATTTTCCCTTGTCCCAACTGCATCCTGTAGGTCTTCTACATTATCTTCAGTCGCACCAATGAAGAAACCATAGTTACTAACGCACTTTGCAGCAGCAGTGTCCAATTTCCCTTGCATTCCTTCAAGTGTAGTAATCGATGGAACATTGTTTGGCATATCCAAGAATGAGGTGATGCCTCCACTGACGGCAGCAATTGAACCACTTCCTAAATCCTCTTTTTCTGGTTGGCCAGGGTCTCTAAAGTGCACTTGTGGATCGATACATCCCGGAAGTAAATGTAGGCCACTACCATCAACAAACATTTCACCATCATGATTTTCCAGCGTTCCTGTATCGCCAATTTCAGCAATAATCCCATCTGTGATTCTTAAGTCTCCGACTTTAGTAATCTCTGGTAGTACCATTGTAGCCCCGCTAATTAGTAAATTACCGCTATTATCCATCCTTATCGTGTATTGCACCTCTAGTCAATGAATGAACTTTGAGGTTTATCTGCGTCTTGCATCCTTTGGCCTAAATGCATTGCAAACATTGTCATCCATGTCAATATAAGGTCCACCAATCAAGTCAACGCAATAAGGTACAGCACGCCAAATTTCGTCAATAGTTTCTCGGATTGCTTTTGGCCGTCCTGGCAAATTAAAGATTAAACATTCACCTCTAGTGCCGCCTACTTGTCTTGATAGAATGGCGGTTGGAACATATTGCAGTGAAATAGCTCGCATCTGTTCTCCAAAGCCATCGAGGATTCTATCACAGACTGCAACGGTCGCTTCAGGAGTGACATCTCTATGACTCGGTCCTGTCCCTCCTGTGGTTACGATTACGGAGCAATCTAAATCATCGGCAAAACGAATTAATTCAGATTCTATTTCCTTGATTTCATCAGGAATGCACGAATAATATACTTCAACGGGGCTAAGGATTGCTTCTTTGAAAAATTCCAGTATTGCAGGCCCACCCTCATCTAAATATTCGCCTTTACTTGCTCTGTCGCTAATTGTCACAATGCCAATGCGAACTAAGTCTCCACAATTATTTGCGCGTCCTTCGATGTGGTTAAGGTAGTCCAAGGGAATCACCCAATCAGTGTTCACCATACTTTGCTACAACATCAGCGTGGAAATTGTCTAGCATGGTATCTTCGAACAATTCAGTCTGTCTGCGTACCTTAGTCGAGCGTATGTGGAGGAATGCTGCTCCAACAAATACAATAATCATCAATGGAATAACGGCTTCCAATTTGTATTGGTGCATGAATTTCACAATTCCTTCGGCAGTATAAGCCCAGGTTATCGAAGCAGCAGCACCACCAATAAATGTTGCAGCAAGAACTCTAGTAAATTGCATTCTTGACAACAATCCTAGCATTGCACCAACGAGAACTCCTGAAGCCATAAATGGTATCCAAACGAAAACGATAAGCCCCCAGAAGCCCCATTTGTTAATCATTTCACGCTTCTCATTAGCCATATATTCCACGGTGGATAATGTGTTTCCAATGAAGTTGGTCTGCAGCATTTTGCCACCGAGACCATCTTGTTTAGCCACTGCAACAATCCTGTCGTCATTCTTATTCTTGTTAGCACTTTCAACTCTACCGGCACCAGAACGATCCGCTAGTGTTGAAACTTGATTTCTTGCTTTAACAATTAACTCTTGACTGCCCAGTAGGTCTTCATTTCTTTCCGAGATATAGCGGTATAACTCAACCTCAACTTCATCGGTGGTTTTCTTGAATCTGAAGAAAGCAAATCTTTGTGTTGGTTTGTAAATAACTGAAACAAAGATTACCCGGTCATCACTGGTGACAACTGCGCCTTCCATCTTGACATCACTGCGTCTTGCAAAGAATAAATCAAGGCTGTCTCTTACTTCATCTTCAACTCGTGAAAGAGTGTGTAGTTCAGAAAAGAAACTAGCATAATCTTGTTCTTCATCTACATTTGCACCTTCTGCACCGGCTCCAATTCCAATCCCGCTTTCAAAGTCTATAGCTTGGTTGACACCAATCGTTTTTACCGTTAATTGAACTGGTTTGAATACACGGAAAATAGCGAATTCTTCAAGAATTTCTCTAAGTATTTCAGCCCTGATATCTTTACTGTCAGATAGTGTTCCATCAGTATTCTTGTAAGGTACCATTATGTCAATAGATAATTCACGAGATTCAAGTTTATACAATTCCCAGTCGATATCTATGTGTAAACGCTTGGATGTTTTACCAAGGATGTCTTCGACCACTCTAGCAATGTGATTTCTCGATAGGATGTCATCCGTGTCTTGATGGTAAATTTTGTACATAACGGGGTAGATAATCAACAATGTGACTGCTGATAATGATAGTGAAATGAAAGCCATCCACCATGCTGGGATACCAGCAGTACCGCCAGTTAACATGGCAGTTTCTCGGCCACCACCCAATTCTGCGGCCATCAACAAATATCCCCAATCTCCAAGGTCTTTTGTTGTCCAACAGGTTCTTGGTCCCGGTTCAGTAATTCTAACTTCTCGATGAGAGTCAGAATCAACAAATGGTAAGAATGAAAAGAATCCGCCGCTATTAACTTCTAACTCAAAGTCGATGCCTTTGGTTAGTGTTTCACCTCCATCAACTAAAGAAGCGTTTTCCAAGTCAGTGCTTTGATTGTATACTTCGACGGTGAATTGTATACGATACTCTCCCACCTCTAATTCATCAAATGGTGCCTTCATTGATGATTTAGCACCGTCTACTTGGACAATAATTTCTTCGGAGACAACATTGTTCCAAGAATCACCACTAGATTCCATAATTGAGTAATTCATTAGTGAGTATCCTGCAGGTAGATTTCTGGCAGATAAATCTAGGTATTCTGCATCGTTTTCTGGGAAAATA